>Ga0183099_1000009_pt1 | contig 296652 bp, 190 predicted proteins | sample Biomet1_FD_127788 | JGI IMG/M metagenome (GOLD analysis project Ga0183099, IMG submission 127788) | Microbial communities from bioreactor (seeded with anoxic lake sediment) at LBNL, California, USA - Biofuel metagenome 1 | ecosystem: Engineered > Bioreactor > Anaerobic > Unclassified ...
AGCTAAGTAATCGTCATATAAAAATGACTGATCAGACATTCCTTCAAATTGATTTTTCAATGCATCTTCTTGATCAATCGAATTCGGTTGCAATGACTCTATGATGGGCTTGTCGCTGCCTAAAAGGCAAAATATGAATCCATCTTTCACTTCATCAAAGGAGCCAAGATTCATATATTTACAGTCAAAAAGATCACGTGGATGTTGACGGCTTAATGCAGCTACGATTTTACCGCCATACAACTGAGTAAACGGAACTATCCTGGCTTTACAACCCATTTTAAATTCCGATTGAGCTTTTATGCAAAGTGATTTTTCCTCTGAAATGCCAATAATACCTCTTTTAATTCCGTTTACTTCTATTTTAACTGTAGCTCCATCTTTGATGCATAACAGTTTCCAGATATCAGACTTATGGGTTACTTTGATACCAGGTATCGTTTTCTCTATCATCTGCTTTAACTCTAGCAAATGGATATTGATATTTTTCAGACTTTCCTCCCGATCTTTTAAAGGTAAATAAGTCAAATCTATATCAACAGAATAACGAGGCATATCCTTATGAAACAAATTAATAGCAGTACCACCATGTACTGCAAAGTCCTTTATTTTATATACAGAAGGTATTATTTTTATCAAAAGTGCTACTTGTTTCTTATAAGCATCATTCATATTCGTACAAATCTTTTGGGATTGTTATTTTATATTTGGGGACATAAACTCCCTTCTCAGTTAACTTATGTTTTCCTGAACCTAAATTTATTTTATTAATGTCAAGCGAGTCAAACCAATAATGTCCTGCTTTTTCAGCCATATAAAGGAATATTCTTTTAACCTTTATGTTATCTGTGTTTTCTAATAATAATTGCAATATTTCTGGTCGAAGTGTTGTCAATTGTTCCATTATATAAAAAAGATCCATAAAGGAATATTGTTTAGGGGCCAATAGTAAACATTCCAGAAAAGCCTGTTCTGGAATAGAAGCCATTAATTGAGGATATTCATTACTAAATGTACTTAATTGTGGCTTGGAAAAAGTTTCTGTTGAAAAAAACTTTAATGTACGATCAAGATCAACTTTCTTCATCCAAAAGGGAACAAGCTGCTTCTTAGAATGCCCTATAACTAATAACGGTTTCCCCATAGGCACATAATGATTAAAACCAGAAAGCTCTAATGCTGAATGTGCTGCTATATAGAAATTTTTATTTATTTGTTCATTATAACTATTCAGAACAGCAAAAGACTGTAGTTTATCACCGGTACGGTACATCACTCCACTCGATAAGGCAGAAAGCCATTCTGATTCTCTATATTTCTTTAATAGCTGATCTGAATAACCATTTTTCTTTAACCAGGTAGAAAAGTACAAACCTCCCTGGTTCTTTTTTAGCAGCAATTGGTTGAGTTTATTTTTTAATTCTACACCCATAGTTTATAATTAAATATTATATTTAACTTCAAAGATAGGTTCTTTTGTTGAAGAAATAAATAAATAGTTGAATTTATTTTTTATTTATATACTTATACTTTATAAATGGCTAACAAATTCAACTAATTATGCATATTGAATTATATTCTCAACATCACTTATACTCCTTATTGATGAGGAAAGACAAGGCAAACGCTAAAAGAATTAATCTAGTATTCACTTTCGTTCTATTTTGAGTTCATCAATTACTCTCGCACTTATCAAATCACGATTCTTTATCCGAATAGTTTGATGTCTTCCCCCATTCTTTTCATTTAGTATTACCATTTATAAATGCAATTTCTATAGCTTTACCATGCTTTCGAGCTCTAAAGGGGACCATATTCTTTATTTTTAATAATTTATAGACTGCCAATCTAGCAAATAAGCATATTTTTCATCAATGATTAACAAGGAATATCTTATAAAGTAGTGTTTTCAGACTATATATTTCTTTTTTATTCAAAAATAGTTGCATACTAAATATCTATTTCAAAGAATATCGGACTATTATCAAAAGTTTAGAGTAAAAAATCCCATACGTCCAATAAGTTGTACGGAATTTTTCTTATTTTTGCAGCTTAATAATATTACTAAACAGATCTTTTTCCATATATAAAACAACTTAGTTACACTCCGCCCATATCAGACAGAAGGTATACGGGATATTTTTGATGCGTGGAATCCACAAACTCAAAATCTCATGAGTGTCCTATTTCAGATGCCTACAGGAACTGGTAAAACTACTGTTTTTTCAGAAATAGTCAGAAGAGCCCGATTAAAACATAAACAGGTTTTGATCGTGGTTCACCGTAAAGAACTTGTAGAACAAATAGCTGAGCGATTAGCTCACTTTCAAGTAGACGCAGGTATTATTTCTGGCAGTATCAAGCCAGATAAAGATAAAGCAGTGCAGGTCGCCACTATACAAACCCTATCTAAAAGAGATTATCCGGATGCTGATATTGTAATTATAGACGAATGCCATCATGCCAAGGCTGAGACTTATAAAAAGCTATGGGATATTTACCCGGACGCCCGGTTTCTAGGTGTTACGGCCACCCCTATCCGAATGAATGGTGAAGGATTTTCCGATTTGTTTGATATCCTTATTAATTCAGGGAAATTGAGTGATTTCATTAAAAAGAACTACTTAGTTAAAGTTCGCCACATTGTTGGTATCTCGCCAGATCTTTCCGAGGTTAAAGTGAAGATGAATGACTATGTACAAAATGAACTTGGAGAAATAATGCAGAATGAACAGCTAATGGCTGATCTTGTTGATAGCTACCAAAGAGAAGCTGCTAGAAAAAAATGATTGTTTTTGCTGTCAATATTGAACATAGCAAACTAGTCGCTAAACAATATAATGAAGCAGGAATCTGCGCAGAACATATTGATGCAAACACTCCCAAACAAGATAGAGAACGCATCTTGCAATTATTTAAAGACGGAGAAATTTCAGTCTTATCAAATGTAGATATTGTATCCGAAGGCTTTGATGTTCCGGATTGCGAAGCGGTACAACTCGCTCGACCAACAAAATCACTAGCACTATATCTACAACAGATAGGGCGTTGCATGCGTCCGGCTAGCGGAAAACAATACGGTATTGTTTTGGACAATGCTGGATTATGGCTTGAGCACGGTTTTTGTCAGCAAGACAGACTGTGGACATTAGTGGGGAATAAAAAAAAGAAATATCAATGTTTCAGTCCTAAAGTTGCAGCTTTCAATACTGAAGGAATTGTAAGAAGAGCAAATATTCCTCAACAAATTGAGGGTATGGAATTGGTACAGTTGACTTCAGAAATAGCAGATCTTATCATTTTTGAAGATTATCTAAAACAGGCCTTAAATATTGGACATAAATCCTTACACGCATATTATCGTTTCAGAGAATATCTGGATGAACAGGATAAAACACCGAATCTCATACATCTGGCCTATATTGAAAAACGAATTAGTAAATTGCCGGAATCTCCGGCTAAAGGTTTTTGGTATCACCAAAGAAAAGAACTTGAGCATGTTTAATAAAGAAATAATTTATCATAATGATAGAAGATTTACATATATCAATACCCGTTGATGAAGTTGAGAATTCCTCTGTTGGCAGTTATTTTTATCTTTCAAAAATGCCTGGAGAATTTCTTATCATTCAGAAAGAAAATAGTAATTTCTATTTTCTCTGTTCTGATGATTGTAATATAGAAAATATTTGCCGCACTTTTGACTGGTACATTGTTTCAAAAAATAAATTCAATGATCAACTTATAATCGGAATAGGATTAGCTGAAAAAGAGCATATCAACGGAGAATTATATCGTGTTACAGATAAAAATACTTTGAAGCTTTGGCGAGATATCCTATACTTTACTTTTGATAGTGATTTTATCAATCAGTTTTTCCCTTTTGATAATCATTTCACGGGTAAATGTCGTTTAGATGGAGATCTTTGCTTTTATATTCATGACTACTATCCGGTATCGCATTACAAAAATATCACCTCACATCAAAAGAAGGTTTCAAATTTAATATTCCGTTTTAAAGAAGGGAAATCCACTTCACTTGCAGCAAAAATACTATCTTTAGCTATAAGTCGAATGCCATTCTTTAAAGAGGTAAAAAAACGGTTCTTATTCCAATACCAGCATCAACCAGAGAAAGAAATCAGTTACGTTTTGCTAGCTTTTGCTTTCAGTTAACCAAAAGATTAAAAATAGAGGACGGTTACCGGGCTGTCTGGATAAAAGAAGATCGAGAACAATTGAAAGGTAAACTCTGCCAGGACAAACTATCTAACCTTGTATTCTTCCCTGAATACTTTATTGGTAAAGATGTATTTTTAGTTGATGATATACTGACCACCGGACAAAATTTCATCCAGATGAAACGTCAACTGATAAAACTGGGTGCAAATTCAGTCACAGGATTATTTCTTGGGAAATCAGTGCAAAATAACACTCAACTATAAATAGTATTTTAACAAACATCATTTGATCCAAAGCCCCTACCCTTTTATAGAAATAAAAAAACTGATTGATCCGGTAATAGATAATTTCTTATCAGAAATAACCAATTACCTATGTAAAAACTTCGTAGAGTATATTATCCATGGCTTCTAAAACTATCCCCTTTCCAACAAAGTTTATTATTGTGGTTCATATGCTTTTCTGAAAGTCCTTAAACTATCAAACAACTTTAGTCTGTATTCTTTCTTTTGTTACAGACTTAATGCATAGTTTATTTTTTTAGAAAAGGTGTATTAGAGTGGAAAAACGGTTGCGGATTTTATCTTTGCGTCTGACTTTCCGGGGGCAGATCAAGCATGGGCATAATGAGGACTTTTCTTTTCATACGTTGTTCAAACTTTGGGTATTCCTTATGGAATGCAGTCATTTCGTCTAAGGTAAATCGGGTAATGGGGACCGGTCGAAATTCCAGATTCAACTCAGTGATATATTGGTCAATGGTTTCTTGTGGTGCTTCGGCATAGAAATCTTGTTTGACCTGAATTAGTGCAGCCTCAGAGAAAGTGGTGCTTCCCGTAATTTCTTTGTTTTTTTGCTCTAAGACATCGTAAGGGAAGAGCTTGCGTGAGCGATTAGTAAAATTGAAGATAAGTTCTGAGATACGAGGATCATGTTCAAATTCAATAGCTTCTTGACAGCTATTTTCAAAATCCACCCCAGGAAGCAATGGTACGACGTACCCCTGCTGCTCTCCTGGACGTGAGAATGGCTGTATGCCAACGGGACGAATGGCAGGTTCTAAGTTAGAAGTACATTGGATATCCTTATAAATATAGAATATCCCTTTTTCATTGGTATCACCAATTGGGGAATATATATTGTTTTCACATTTTGTACAGGCAAAAAAGGCTGCTATCCATTTGTCTGAAGTGACATCTATGAGCGAAGTCGCTATGCCATAATGTTGTGCCAAAGCTTGATGATATATATTAAAATGAAGTGGCTTTTCGCCGTCAGGAAATTGACAAGTAAAACCGTTTACGAATTTATCTGTGATGGGGTGTTTGTCGATCAATAGTCGGAATTCTTCATATTTCAATCGTTCGAGGAACTGTTTAGCAGGTGTCATGTTGTCACGATAGAGTGAAGGTTTGCACGGACGATGAATTTGACCCCGGTAGTATTGAAATGGGATGAGGCAAACGGGGCATAGTTCGACAGAATCGTCTGGACGACGCATGGTCGTACACATACCTTCGTGTACAGGATAGGGAAACAGATCACGAATGGGAGAACAGTCGAGTGCCCACAATTCTTCATCAAAAGATAGGGCGTCGAGGATATGAAGAAGAGTTATTTTGCCTGTATCTGTATGTTGTGAGGCAAAATTTGGTTTTGCTCCAGTTTGAATTCCCTGAATAATCTGATTGATATTTTGAAGTCTGGTGACATCATTGTCCGTCTGCGCTTGTTTAAAATAGATATTAGCCGCTCTGAGAGCTTCTTCTTTATTATTCTTGCTGGCTGCAATGATGTAAATCATCTCTGCAAGTTGATAGCTTTCGTTTCGTGCACCAATACGTCGAAAGAATTTCAATGACTGCCAGAGAGGTCCTGTTTCCCAGAAAACTAATCCGGTAATGCGATCGTAGAAATGACGAGCCGCATCATCTGCAAGTTCGACACGATGGATATTTTCCATGATTTTCCTGGCCTCTTCTAGAAATGGCAATGTCTTTTCCTGATAGCGGGCATGATGAAAATAATGAATGAAAAAACATGCCTGTGCACGTTCCATCCCCCGTCCTTGTTTTGCTGAAATATTCTCAAGACTACAGATAGTTTCGCTCTTGCGAAGTAAAGAGATACTTAGGGCAGGAAAAGCCTGACTGAACATATGGGCCATGAGATTATATATACCTACGATGCATTCGATATCGTGTAATTCCTCTGCTAATGCAAGTGATTCACATAGTGAATTGATTTTAAATGTGGTACGTTCTTCCGTAGTTTCGATATATCCCTGCTTAATGAGAAAACGCAGGCGGAATAATGAGGGTAAATGAGGCAATCGGAGTGACTCCTTTAGTAGTGTCTTAGCCTCTGATAGATTGCCCTTACGCATCAATGCCTCAACATAGAACAACCGGCAGTTACAATTCAATTCTATAGGTATCTGATAGCCCTGTCCATAAAGAAGGAACAATTGAGCCGATTGACAAGCCTCCGTCAGCAGATGACCATTGAGCGTAACCTGTGTATGCAATTTGAGATAAGGCAGTAAAGTTTCCAGGCGGATTCCTTGGGGCAGTAAGGGTGGATGCAAGTCTAATTCTTGTAGAATATCGTTGCAGAGTATTACGGACTCTTTGCTTTCTTTCGCCTTTTGAAGATTAGTGATATTGATAGTTTGTTGATGCAATTGAGCGTCAGGAGACAATGGTTGTGGATGATATTTTGTTTCCAGTGTGCGATAGATGTCCTGGATAGCTATGGCATAGTTACGAAAATCTACGTGAGTATCACAGAATTTATGTAGATAGAAGGCCGCCTTTTTATGCTCTCCCATATAATCATAAAAATAGGCCTCATAGAGAAGATAGTAGGCAATGCTGCTATTATAATGAAATTCTGCAGCCTTGTCATCAATTTGGGTTATTAATAGTTTGCGCTGTTCTGCATGATATTCACGGGAGAGCTGCATCTCTTCTGCCATATTCTGTTCTTCAGGCAGACTGGCCATTTCATCAATGGCCTTGTCTTGTGCCTGTAGATCATCGGCATAAACCACGAGAAAATGTAACAATTCCCGATCGTTGCCATTCTGTAGGCACAGGTGGATAATATTATCGAATAGACGTGAGCGTTCACGCGTCTGTTCGGTTATTGAGAAACCTTCCAAGGAGCTGCGCAATTGAGTTAGGCTAACGTTACGCATCAGCAGATCTCGTTTTACATAGAGGAATTCATCTTGCAGACTCTGCAACTGCTGATCTATTTCGGGCTGATAAGATTGCATTGCTGTGCTAATGTCAATCATGATCTCTATGGTCATCTTGTCATCCAACACACGATTATAAATCTCAAAGGCTTGTCGATTAATAGCCAGAAATACATCCATAAATGCAACTGCTACCTTAGCATTATATCCTAAATACCTTTGGCGATTTTTATAGAGACAGACGCTATACTCCTCCCATGCTATCTTGTTCTCGAAATAAAGACGTAGAGTATGAATCTCCAGATAGCGTTGGTCTTCTTCTAACAAGTTGAACTCCTTAGATTTTTCAAGTATCTGTTGCACCAGCTTCTGATTCTCTTCTATCATGTAGTTGCGACGATGATGAAAATAGATAACATCAGTATATTCCAGATACTTTGACCAAGAGGTGAATGTCATCATTTGTATCAAGTCTGACAAGCGTTTGATACCTTTCGTGTTTTCCGTCTGCTCATAGAAGAGCATTAAGTCCTCAAGTCCTTCTACGACATATTGTTGCTTCTCGAAGACCATCATTTCTATTAGCTCCAGATATTTTCGCTCATCCTCATAGCGCTTTTGGTTATGGAAAGAGTTAGCCATATTTATATATGAGCGTAGCAATTCTGGACTTGACAGCTTAGGGTGACTTTTCTCAATTGTTTTCAACCAATGATGCATAGCCTGGAAATCATTATGACTGAAACCAATAAATGTCTGATACATCTTGTAAATATAACTGTTATTCCATTCAGATAATCTTATTAATTCCTCCTCAAACAGTTTATGGGCGCCAATAACAAAAAGAACATCCAGAATCGGCAGATACTCATTACGAATCTCGCGTTTAAGAAGTCTGTTTCTATGTTGAAGATCACGCAGATACTGAAAATAGGCAAATCGTTCCTTGTCTCTCTTTGTCGAATTCTGAGCTTCTGCTATTCGCTGTCGAAACACCTTACATTGTCTTTTTCGGATCGGATATGTAAATAATGTGAATATGTTCATATATAATTCTTTGAGTGAATTAATCTATTGAAAATATGTTAATTACAAAATTATACATTCATAAATTTTAGCCATATTGTGTAACACACTGAATATACATAGTTTATTCTATTTTAGCAATCCTACTATCAAATGCCTCTCCAAACATATCTATTTCTCGCCTTGCAACCCCCAATCGAGTAGCCAATATTTTCCAGTCTTTTACGACCGATGCCACTTCAAAGATAATTTTGGTAGCTATATCACGATTCTGCATATAATCCTCACAAGCATCAAGAAGAATGCTCAGGTCAGCTTTATTGGTTGAGGAAGAGATGAGCAGACTTTGATAATTGTTTAATGTTGGATTCATGTCATACGCTGGAGATAGCGTCCAACCTTTGGCAGTAAGCAAGAAACCATGATTGCGGAAATGATCATCCGAGTTACCAATGCAGATATTGAAAGCAACACGACGATAAAGTTCCTGTAGATTGGCGTCCACATTGGTGCAACTTTGAAGAATGAAGTCCACTATATCCAAATAACCATGCCCGGTGGTTGCATTGTCACCATCGGAGAGTCCTAACAGAGTCATGGCGGATGCAAAATGTATGCGCATACCCGTATCGGTTCTGTCGAAACGGCGAGATAACAACGTGTGATATTTGTCGCTTGTTGCGAGCACTTGCGTGGATGCGGCATTGATTCCTGTTTTTTTAGCCAGTAAATGGCTAAAATGCTCCAATAGCCCCATGTCGTAATCGTCTTTACGCGAAGGGAATTTAGCGATATAAAGTATTTTGTTTGTATCTACCACACTGGCTTTAGGACGTGCACCACCCAGTGATGAACCTGGTTGAACTAATTGAGTCAGCCATTTTTTTTCTGGCAAATAATTTTCCTCTTCACTCTTTTCTATCTCCTGGCTGGCAAAAATCAACTCACGAATGTCGGTCAATGGAGGAATACGGAGTGTGTTATCGGTGTTGATAAAATCGCTGGTTGGGGTTTCTTTGAATCTGAAACCACCCATGCGAGAGAAGTCATCAATGCTAGTAAGATAGTCGAAAGAGGACAATCTTCTGATTGAACGCTTCTCTTCATTCGCCAAAAGTTGTTCTCTTCGGTTCAGGAGAGTACGTCCCCAGCGATCGGGTAAAGCATCCGAGAAGCAGCAAAAAATATCTTTCCCCGGCTGAGTATATTGCAGTCCGGGATAGTTGTTCAAGTCTTCGCTAAGGAACACATTTCCATATTTTTTTAACCATTCATTATTGAACTTGAAACTGTAACTATCTGATCCACGAAGTGATTCGTAGCTAAGTTCTCCTATCAACTCGATCTCTTTCAGCCAATCAAAGTCAGCATATACCAGCAACTTTTTCATTGTCTATTCCTTTTTAGAGGCCCGCTCCCGATTCTTTAAATTCAAATCCTGCAAAGCCTTACCTAACTTGTCTTCTTTGGCAAGCCAAAGAATATCATCCTCCAATTGCAGAGCATAAAGCACACGAAGATAGATGCCTAAAGCAACAGTGGACACACCTTTCTCAATGCGCGAAACAGTAAGAGGAGAACAAGTAGCCCGTTCTGCCACCTGTACTACACTCAGATTCCTTCGTAAGCGAGCCAGCTTGATTTGCTCACCAACTATCTGCATTTTTTGTTCTAACTTTCGTGGAAGTTTTGTTCCCATTGTATTTTTCGTCATATTACTAACTTATTATATAATATGTAAAAGTAATACTTTTTATTTATTTAATAATATGTTACGTACAAAATATTACTTTCATTATTGTTTTGTTCTCAGTTATCCAAAATATTAAAAATAGATGGCGGTTATCGGGCTATAGGATAAAAAGTTTCATCCAGATGAAACGTCAGCTGATAAAACTGGGTGCTAATTCAGTCACAGGATTATTTCTTGGAAAATCAGTGCAAAATAATACTCAACTATAAATAGTATTTTAATAAACATCATTTGATTCCCCTGCCCTTTTATAGAAATAAAAAAACTGATTGATCCGGTAATAGATAATTTCTTCTCAGAAATCACCAATTACCTATGCAAAACCGCCGTAGAGTATATTACCCAATGTCCCGTAAACTCTCCATTAAATAATATACACTTCTTCCTCGTTTTTGAATCTAAGTTATTTTTTTATGAGAGTTCACCCACCCTATATGATACAGCAAAAGCTTCTCCCCTGAAAGGAAAAGCTTTGCTTTGTTAGATGAAAAATTTCTATTACTTCTTTGAATCTTCCAAAGATGCTTTTCTGAACTCTTTTAATAATTTTTCCAGTTCCAAAGAACCTTTACGGGCACGAGTACCGGCAGCTTTATTACTCTTTTCAACTTGTAAGTTTGCATCTGTAACAAAAGCTTCAAATTCAGCTTTGATCTTGTTTACTAATTCTTCCATATTCAAATAATATTAAATTGTTAATGGGCTAAATAAATACAGCCATAATATATGTTGCAAATATAGCTTTTTAAGGAAAAATTCAAAAGACATCATCCTAAAAGTTGCTTGCAGACGAATAATTTATTTAATAAGAGAAATTAACGCTGATTAATTATAGACTCTTAATCTTATAAAAAACTAAAATATTAGGATGGCTTATTATAATTAGTTGAACTGATTTTATAATTATGCATCTACATGTCAACCACCTTTTTCAGTATATTTTTCAGAATCAGATCTTATTTCTAAAGTCAGAAAGAGAAAATTTATATATTTTCCCTTTTTGAGTTTTCAAAGATATAGTTTTTCCATTGTACCTCACATTCAGATTATTGCCGTTACGGGATAATATAGTCAATAACAAAAGCTTTGATTTATTCCACCTGACACTTACCCTAAAACCTCCACGTGCAACAAGTCCTGAAATCTCACCTTTTGCAAATGCTTTAGGTAACGCTGGTAATATATCAAGATAATATTCACTTTTATCATTCCGTAGATGCGATTGCAAAATCATCTCAGTTATTCCAGAAGTTGCTCCAAAATTCCCATCAATCTGGAAAGGAGGATGCGCATCAAACATATTTACATACAATCCGCCTCCTTCACTCATATTGACATTTTCAGTATTCGACGACGGGACTATAAGATTATTAAGAATTAAATAAGCATGATCTCCATCGAGCAAGCGCGCCCAAAAGTTTATTTTCCAAGCACGTGACCAGCCAGTTCCTTCATCGCCACGATGCTGAAGGGTCATTTTACAAGCCTGAGCTAGTTCTGGAGTAGTATACGGCGAAATTTCATTACCTGGAAATAATCCCCAGAGATGCGAGACATGCCGGTGTTCACTTTTCGGATCGTCTTTGTCCTCCACCCATTCCTGCAACTGACCATAGCGTCCAATCTGATTGGGAACAATTTTTGATTTTTTCTCAGTTAGCATGGTTGCAAAATCATTATCAACTTTTAATATATGGGCAGCCTCAATAGTATTCTCAAATAAATTACGAATAATCTGATGATCCATTGTTGGTCCCATAACTAGTCCACCGTTCTCGGGGCTGTTACTTGGCCCAGATACTAACCATTCAGGATGAGCAGGATGAGGAATCAAATATTTCGCATAAAATTCCGCAGCACTTTTCATGATAGGATAAGCCGTTTCACGCAAGAAAGTGAGGTCGCCAGTGTATTCATAGTGCCACCATAGATGTTCGCAAAGCCAGCCACTACCGCCAACCCAAATTCCATGATCTGCACCATTAATAGGAGCAGCGCCACGCCACAAGTCTGTATTATGGTGCAATATCCAACCATTCAGATTGTAATGTTCTTTAGCAACAACCTTACCTGTAACAGCAAGTTCCTTCAACATTTGAAACAATGGATCCGTACATTCTGTAAGATTAGTCATTTCAGCAGGCCAGTAGTTCATTTCAGTGTTAATATTAACAGTATATTTACTATCCCAGGGTGGAACTAGTTTATCATTCCATATTCCTTGAAGATTAGCTGGTTGTGTACCTGGGCGTGAGGATGAGATCAGTAAATAACGACCATATTGGTACAACAATGCTACTAGATTCGGATCTTTGTCTTTAAAGTATGAACTAAGACGCTGATTTGTTGGCCGCTCCGAAAGATCACTTTTACCGAGATCTATCGTGGTACGTTTATACAGCTTCTGATAATCAGTTACATGATTTTTCTTTGCCTTTTCAAATTCTAATGCAGATACATGGCTGAGATAGTCTTCACATCGAGCTTTCGGATCAGCACCGATGTCTTTATAGTTTACAAAATTTGTTGCAGCCACAAGTTTCAAAGTAACAGAGGTAGCTCCTTTAACGTTAATCATACCGTTTTCTGACTCAACTTTACCACCTTCATTTTGAACTAATAAATGCGATTCAAAGATGATTTTACTCTCCGGATATTTATAATTACCCTGCTTTTCGTAATAATCATATGGATAATTATTGGCTTTACCTTTCAATACCAATACATTACCATTCGCTGTAATTGATTTATTAGAATGTGGGCAAGTCATCGATACAGAAAAATTCAGTGCTCCTGCCTTACTGGCGTTGATCTTCACAAACAATGCCTGATCTGGGAATGAAACAAAAGCTCTACGAGTATATTTAATGCCATTAACCTCGTAGTTAACCGTTGCCACAGCATTTTCGAGTGATAAATCACGATAAAACTTCTCAGCTTTCTCATGTCCGGGAAACTTAAGTTCAATATTCCCAAAAGGTTGATAGGTTTGTTGTCCAAAGGGTTGGGACATAAATTCTTTTTTAGCTAAAGCATGTGCTTCATTTTGTTTGCCAGCAAAAAGCAAGCCTCTAATTTCGTCAAGGAATTTATATGCTCCTTTGTGCGCATAATCATGAGGTTGTCCTGTCCAGACAGTTTCTTCGTTAAACTGAATAATTTCATTTTCGGTTCCTCCATAGACCATTGCTGCAATTCTTCCATTACCCAATGGTAATGCTTCGGTCCATTTTTTAGCTGGTTTATCATACCAAAGCTTGTAAGACTGGGCAAATGAAATACTACATACAAACAACATAACGATAAAAAGAAAAATTATTTTTCCTTCCTTCTGGCAATAAAATAATAATTGCATTTTCTGTGTTTTTGATTTAAAACTAATATAAAGCTTTTATAATTTAGACTCATAAAATATCTTTTGCAAAAATAGAATACAAAAAGAGATTTGATGAGTATTAAATAGAATCAGCAGGGTTACACAATAATAATATACAGCAATATATATCTTTATCGTAAGCGTCCAAGTTCGATTTATAATCAAGCCATAAAGTTTCTATATTAATTACTTATTACAGATTATTCTGATTACAGCATATTTTTCCTTTAATTCGAGTGATAATAATCCATTTGTGTCCACATTATTTTTTTGAATTAGTTTTAATGACGCAAATGAAATGTCCTTTCCATTCACTTTTAACGACTTCGCATTTTGTGGGATAGCCACAACACAGGTTCTATCTGTCTTATTATTTAAATATATAATAAGTTCGTTATTTTTCTTGTCTGCTCTTATTTTTATCGTCTTGTCTTTTATAGGGACAGCACATTCTACCCATTTCAAATTGCCAAGTTGAGGATGAATCAATATTTGATTCCATCCTATTCCCAAAGGAGATATACCGGCTACATATTGAGATAATAAAGTCAGGGGGCCTCCCGCCCATCCGTGGTTGATACTTCCACCACCAGAACCACCTATTCTCCAGTCTTCCCACAAAGTAGTAAGGTTACTATTGACCATATTTTGATATCGTTGTTTCATTCTTGCCAAACCACCATTAATATCGTTACAAACAAAATAAGACTCTAAAATATATTTTTCCATATATGGGCTAGCCGAATATCTGTCTTTTAAGAATTCTCTGATATTTATTTCTTGCTCGGGCGTAGAAAATCCTGCAAGAATAGCCATGCCGTTTGCCCTATCGTCAGTGATACCTTTATATTGAGGACTGCGATAAAATTTTCCTGTCCAAAAGTTCTTTTGTACAGCTGTTATAATACGTTTTCGGATGCTATCACAAAATGAGGCATAATTTTTATCTTTTACTATATGAGCCATATTGCTAGCCGATTCCAAAGCCAAACAAAACCACGCATTATCTAAAATTGCCACATCAATATTATCTCCCCAGTCAGCCCAATCCCATCCACCGGAGCGATGTTTCACCAAGTCATTCTCATCTAACTGCCATAAGGATAAGTATGTTTTTACAGCTGGGTAAACATGCCTTAGCGTTTCGATATCACCTGTATAATAATAGTAATTCCAAAATCCGTATTTCCCTATGCTTGCCAACATCTGTTGTGGTAGTTCTTTATCCCATGAACCCGAAGGAATCGGGGAGAACAATGTTCCATCAGGCTTTTGCCAATCGACTAAATTATTGATAGTTTTTTTTATAGCTTTGACTCCATTATTATCACAAGAGTATAATATCTCACCAGAAATTATTGCAGCGTCCCCCCACCACTGTGAGCGCTCACGATCAGGGTCTTGTATGGCATCTCTCATGTTCAAATTCATCGTATTTAAGGCCTTATTCCAAAGTTTGTTGTAAAAATCATCATTGCAACGAAACGAACCAATATGTTGCGTATTAAATGCTGTCTCACGGTATCCTACACTTATAACCTTTACGTTCTTTGGAAAAGTATATATAATATGATGCCCATTAATGTAATTGGGCATTTCGAAATTCTGTATTCCATCTTTAGTTATATACTCTGTACGAATATTATACTCACTTCCCCCCCTATAATTATCACTTCGGATATCAATTAGCTGCCCTGCTTTAGCATTAATCTTAAAATACGGCGTTACAGTAATATTACGGGGTAATTTCCCTATTATAAAGAGTGTGTCATTCTTTTCTTTCTTATCTACCTGCACATAATTAATAATGCCACTATCTTTCCAATTTGGAAATGGCCGAGGGAGTAATTTATTCCATGGTGTACATGGATATAAGCCCATTACGGAAGCATTCTCCCAGTTTTTGTCTGAATAGCTTCTCTGATTCCATCCTTCCATTCCATATCGAGCATCATAATGAACATTCGATTCAGGAAGTCTGAAGTTTGGCTTAGGGTTCCCGGTTTCTCCAAAAGCAGGATGAATTTTTACTTTCCAAGTAGCGTCTGTGACGATTAGTCGCTTATTTGGGCTTATTGATGCAATTAATCCGCTATTCCCGCTACTTTTATGGCAAAATCCATTCTTACCCCAATACCATACTAAAACTGCGATTGTGTTATTTCCTTTATGAAGGTAAGAACTTAGTTCAATGGTATCATAATATGTATCATTGGGATTAGGTCCTCTTTTTAATTCACCCTCAAAAACAACCAACTTGCCGTTTACCCAAAGCCAATATTTGGAATCGACAGCTATATGCATTGGTATAGAAGAGTTTTTTTCTTTGATATTGATTTCTTTCCGAAAACAAATCCATTGATTTCCTTTTTGCAAATCTTTCTTTATTGAAATCCAAGAAGCATGTTCGAAAGGAGATGATGCCAGAACTATTTGAATTAATACTGTAATAAAGAATAGAGATAAAAATAATTTCTTTTTCATAATATATTCTATATTATATAATTACTAATAATAAATTATAACATCTTGTTTTTATAACAAGATTTATTCCCAGCCTAAGGATGGTTCTAATTTTTACAAAAACTTCCAGAACAAGTACCTCTGATATTTTTCAGTACAGTCCACCTGCCAACACATATAGCTTTCTCGTGTTTGAAAGAAGACAGTTGATACTTAGAAGTCGGCAATCTAAGGACAGCAGAGATTCCCTTTGGCAAGGAGATAGAAAAATACACCTTGTCTTTTGATGCCGTACAATTCCAACTTATCTTCACTAATCCATAAGCTGTTACTACCGCACCTCTAGCAAATTGCAAATCTCCTAATCTTGGTTCAATAACTATTTCTTTTGCTTTTATCGGTTTCTCGCAACGTACGCCCAAAACATACGAGCTGAGGTAATAAGCCGGAATAACGCCATAGTTGTGGCAAGATTGACTAGGTCTTTCGCCTAACGCATTTACAAATGATTCTGAAAGTGTGCCAATATCTTTCTGACACAAAACCATATACTTCCAACGACTACGCATTTCATTCAAAGCTTCGATATCATATTTTGAAGTATTTGCTTTGTACAGTTCATTAAAGAGCCAATAATAAACAATCGGCATACCAATTCCGCATTTTTCTTCTACCATGTGTTTCACATCGTTATTTGTGCAACAATGGAACATACTATGATTACGATAGTACTTAAAAAGCCATTTCCGAGTACTACTGATCCTCTCTGGAGGAACAATTCCACTTTGTAATGCGATGAGTTGCGCATGAACAGTTGGAGCACATAAAGTATCATTCCAAATGGCTGAATGATACGCCTTTGCCTGTTCATCCCACAAAATATGGTTAAAGTGCTTGTACAGATCATCACGCATTACTTCGTAACAGCGAGCTTGTTCATCTTCACCCAATATATGAGCAATATAAGAAGCATGAGTCAAAGCCTGATAATAGAATCCATTCACAGTGGTTCCTTCACAAGTTATATATGCAAAGGGATTATCGAAAGAAGTATATTCCCGTAAGAGATATAACCCATTTGGCCTTTTTTGTTTCTCGAACCAGCCTATTTGTGCTTTTAAATGGGCAAACATCTCTTGAGCAAATGCAATATCTCCTGTCATATTTAAATATGTATGTAAAGCTTCGAACCACTGACATGCATAATCGTCAATAAAATAATGGCAATCTTCATCACCACGATCTGTTGGAAAGGTTGCCCGTATTCTTCCGTCTGGCAATTGTGAAAGTGCGGCATGTCTAATCATGTTTTTCAACAATCTCATTTCGCTCTTTCCCGATCCATCCGGACGTGCCAACGCAACTTGAGAACAAAGAAATGAAGCTTTAATTGCATCTTGAATCCATTCATTTCGCTCACGGGCATCAGTACCATAAGCATCATCAGAAGTGGCTTCAATGGTATTGATAGACATTTTCCATAGATCATTTAGCAGTGTATCGTTGCACACAAAGCTACCCGATCGTTTATAAGGAAACACCCTTTCTATGATTTTCAAACCATGAATAACAACTTCGCCTGAATCACATCTTAAAATCATATAATGGCTTCCCCATTGATCAGTAGTCATAAATTCTTGCATTCCCGAACGAGCTGTATATCTATTACCACTGCCAAACTCTTCGAAAGTCTTTCCCTCTTGATAACGCAGTGCATAACGTATTGACAGAACACTATTAGTTGTAGCTTCAAGCTTTATTTTAGTATAAGCCAGCGTCATTATTCCATAATCAACAATCAATTCTTGTCCTTGTTTTAAAGTGGTAGGCAAATAGCTATCTAATAAACTACCGCTTGGTAACTGATGCAAGGAAGTTAGTTCTTTCTCACGGGGAAGTGGCAGTTCGTTAGGCATAAATTGACCTAATTTAGAAGTATCTATATATTGAGCATACCCCCATGAAGAATCATCATATTTCACTTGTGTCCATTCCGCTCCATCAATACGACCATCAATGTGATCGATAACTGTATTCCAGCTCTCAGGTGCGGCTTGATAACATGTCTTATTTGTATATTTCCATAAAATATCTGTCGTCAAAAACTCTTTATGTGTCTGGGCATCACATAAACATAGGGAGAGAGTCGGTTGCCCTTTCATAATTCTACCATTAATGCAATTGCCATAATAATGCACAAGAACAGCTATTGTATTCTTGCCAGGATGAAGATAGTGGGCTATGTTACACATATCATATTCAGGTCGAGAAGGATTAAAGCGACAAGGACCGCGCATAATGTAGTGTCCATTTATCCATAGCAGATAACGAGCATCAGCAAATATGTTTATTTGAGCTGCTTTGCTGACGTTATCTATGGAGAATGTTCTTCGGAATACCACATATTGCTGTATACCGAGGTTACTTTCACCTCCCCAAATTGCACATTCCTGAAGTCGTCTTCCAATATTTCCCTTAGACGAGAGAGAAGTCTTATCATTATTTATTGGTTTAGCTTCGACATTTACTAATCCGATCGTTATAAATAAAATACAAATTATAATTTTGATTTTCTTCTTATTCATTTTTCTTTAGATCATTTTCCTCTTTTCATTTTCCGAATCAGCTTACCAAGTTTTAAAAGACTGTCAGCATCAGCCTGCCGGTAATTTCCTGATTTATCAGGAGCAGTTGAAAGCAAAATATTACTACCTCCTCGATCATAACTTTGTTTGATATATTTATAAAGACTGTCTACAGGATAATACTTACTGTCAGAAAATGTAAACCAGCAAGATCCTTTCATCAACCCGTTACCTAAGGAACGATGATCAGCACGTTGAGAAGTGATTTCATACTCAAATGGAAGATAATAATCTTTACCATCTACTTTACGGATAGGTTGATGTCCCAATAATGGAGGCACACGCTCTTCGCCATTCAGAATGTCAGTTGGAAAATAATTGATTTTCGTACCATTCTGCACATGCTGATTTAAATGAATGATAGTATTAGGCTGCTTCGACTTAATAAGATCATACATTTCCTGCGGTTTCAGATCAGGCGTATTCCAACATTGCATGTCAATCCAAAACTCAAAAATTTCACCATAGTTACAAGCTAATTCGGCTAACTGACCTTTGATAATATTCTTCACAGAAGTACCTTCTAATTCTTTTTTAATTGTTGGATTCCATTCCCATGGATGCCAGTTGCCTCCACCCCACAGGCAGTAATACAGACAGGGCTTAATCTTATATTTGCGACAAGCATCCACAAACATCTTTACAACATCATGCGGATAAGCACTGTTGAGCACATTAAAAGTGGTCAATTTGCTATTCCAGAGACAAAAACCCGAAGTATGTCGAGTTGTCAAAACAGCATATCTTACTCCTGCTTTTCTGAAAATTTTCATCATACTTTCAAAATCGATATTAGTCGGGTTAAACGCTTTCAGATCTGTATTTTGGGAAAATTCCTTTTCAATAAAAGTGTTGTCATTAAAATGCACAAATGCACCAAAACGAAGTTGTTCCCAATGAGCAATATGCTTAGTTCGGCTCCCTACAGGAGAAAACTGCTGAGCCTGTAGCGAAAAAACTACCAAAAGTTCTGATAATATAAAAATGATTTTTTTCATGAAAAATGATTTTTTTATTTGTTTCATGGATATACAAGGTCTGAATTTCATCAACTTTGATTATGTACCTGTATTCTTCTTTTTATAAAAAAAATATTTAAAACATGATAGAAAATTAGTATTTTCTATCATGTTTACAAGATAAATTAATAACTCAACACAGATTTATCCACTTCTTTACGCTCTTTCCCGGTTTGTTTCCATTCTAATTTCAGTCCATCACCACCTCCATGTTGGAAATATTGCAGAGAAATTTTGTGCAACCCAGCTTTAAGAGCTACATCAATACGTTTATCATCCATACCGTGTGTGCCATCATTATCTAGCATTTTTGTGTCATCAATTATCAACTTACTGCCATCGTCCGAAGAAAGATAGAAACTATAAACATCTGTTTCAGGCACATTAATATATCCATCAAACGTAAATCCATAATACAAAGCCTGTTTGCGTTCATTTAGATTAAAATCGGCTATAATACCGGTTTTAAAAGGTTTTAGTTTCGAAAAATCCGGAAGTTTCTCCCAGCTTCCCTGATAATAGTAGTATTTAAGCCCCTGTTTTCCTTCATAAGCTGGAGCTATTGGTTTTTCCTGTCTGAATAAAGCTGTTGAAGTTCCACTAACTGGTTTACCATTTACAAAAGTGCGGGCTTTCACAATTACATTTTCAGTTGACTTCAGTATAATTTTGCCTTTTGCGACCTGCGAAGCAAGCGTGGGTTCTAAACCATCAACAGTGTAATAAACAGTACTGTTCTTTGTATCAGATATTATCTCAAACTCCAATTTATCAGTATAAATAGAGTTATCTGACATAATTATTGGAGCATTATTTACTACTGGTTTTCCTTTTATTTCAAGCACAATAACCGTTGCTATGTCGGTTTGTTTCACTTTACTTACATCGATGATTCTATATGCATCTTTTTCAGTTATTTTCAACTTTATAAAGGGAACCACAAGAGGGTAAGCTTTAAGCACCTTATTTTCGAGGCCAGTCACCACCAGCTTTCCATCATTAGGCCAGTCAAATACACTCAGATAGAGTTTTGTGTAACTACCCACATTCTTTTGAGTAGCACGTCCCCATGGCAAATAATTGAATGGACTTGCTTTTGTGTTATATATAGCTTCACCGTTCATCTTCATCCATTTTCCAACTTCTTTTAACCTTACTACAGACTGTTGGGGAATCAGACCTTCCGGAGTTGGTCCAACATTTAGCAGATAATTTCCTCCTTTCGAAGCAATATCAATCAAGTTACGAACCAATATTTCAGAGTTTTTCCAATTGTTATCAAAGTGGCTGTACCCCCAGGTCCCATTCATAGTCATACACGATTCCCAGTTTTTTCCAGAAATACCAGTAGCTGGAATATATTGCTCAGGGGTTTCCAAATCACCATGCACATCACCACCTAAACGATCGTTTGTAATCAGATCAGGATATCTTGATAGATAATCGACAAATTTTTTAGCTAATTCTGGCGTCATTTCAGCTGGAGTATCCCACCAAATAATTTGAGGATGGTAGTTTTCCATAATTTCTTTTACCTGTGGAAGCGAAACATTATTAATATATTTCACAAAATCACCTTTTTGAGTTACATCCCAATTATCGCAGTACTTTCCACCTCCTGGATGTGTCCAGTCCTGCGCCTGTGAATAATACAAGCCAAAAGGCATTTTATACTTTTTACAGGCATCAGCCAACTGGCGAACTACATCTATTTTATATGGTGTAGCATCCACTATGTTAAACGGATCAGAAGACTTAAACATGGCAAATCCTTCGTGGTGCTTGGCTGTAAGAATAATATATTTCATACCGGCCTCTTTAGCCAGTAACACAAACTTTTCTGCATCGAATTTTGTAGGATTAAACTGTGAAGCATATGCCTTGTAGTCATCTACGGGTATTTTCAGGTCATTCATAATCCATTCGGCAATGTTTGTCGTTCTTTTACCATTCCACTCACCTCCAGGAATACAATAAAGTCCCCAATGTATGAACATACCGAATTTAGCCTCTTTCCACCAGCCCATTTTCGGATCGTCCACTTTATTTTTCTGGGCTAAAACATTACTTGCTAAAACAAGTATTGCAAGCAGTAATACATATGCTTTTTTCATTAATATAAGATGTTAATTATTTGAATATATATTTATAACAGGAGCCACTTTCACATAGATTAAAATATAACATCTTACAACTAAGATGTATAAATAATAATCCTTTAAATTAATATTTCATTTTATTACAAAAAATCACAAATAGTTTTTTCTATATTGAGTAGGTAACATTTTATATTCTTCTTTAAAATATTTAGAAAAATATTTAGGGCTATTATATCCTACTTCATAAGCAATTTCTGAAATTGAAAGTTGTGTTCTTGTCAATAAGGATGCTGCCTTCTTCATACGGATAAAACGCACATACTCACTGGTTGTTTTTCCAGTCAAAGCTGATATTTTTTTATTCAAGTAAACACTACTCATACCAATCTCTTTACTAAGTTCTTCGATACCAAATTCTGAATCCGAAAGTTTTTCATCGGTTATTTTAATTACTTTTTCTATTAAACTTTCGTCAATTGAACTTAGCTTTATTTCCGAAGTATTAGAATCAACCTGATTATTTACGGCGTGTTGTAACTCTTTTTGTTTATCTAGCAAATTTATAATACGGGCTTGCAATACATTTACATTAAAAGGTTTTGTGAGGAAACTATCAGCGCCAACCTCAAATCCATCGATCTTATGCTTATCTAAAATGCTTGCAGTTAAAAGGATGATTGGAATGTGAGATGTGGTAGCCTCTTTTTTTAACATAGAACAAAGTTTAAAGCCATCAATATCCGGCATTATAACATCAGAAATTATAATATCTGGAGTAAATCTGCAAGCTTTTTCAAATGCCACTTTTCCATTATTTGCTTCAATAATATTGTATCTATCACGAAAATTTTGAACTAAATAAAACCTAAAGTCATCATTATCATCTATAATTAAAATAGTCTTTTCTTTTGGCGTAGAAACTACTGCAGAATTCTTTTGCAATTTATTTACATAATTCAAATTACCAATTTGTTGTTGCAATTCTTCATCCACACTATTTTCTTTACTCATAGGCAATTCGATAATAAAAGAAGTTCCCTTTCCGAACTCAGTTTCTACATTAATTTTGCCCTGATGAAGACGCACGAACTCGTTAACAATTGATAAGCCTATTCCGGTTCCCATATTCGCAATATTACTTTGTGTATCAATTTGATAGAAAGGTTTAAATATATTCGGTAACTTTTCTTTCTCAATGCCGATTCCATTGTCTGAAACAATTATACGAATAGGGAGCAAATCTTTATTATTATAGAGCACGGAGACATCTATTGTTCCATTATTAGAAGTAAACTTAAAAGCGTTAGATAACAAATTAAATATAATGCGTTCTATCTTGAATGGATCAAAACTTGTATATAGTTCTTTTACATTACTGAAAAAAGAGTATTTTATATTCTTGTTCTGGGACATATCCGAAAAAGATCCGGCTACATCTTCAACAAAAGAGATCAAATCTCCTACTGCAGGGTTATAAGTAATCTCTCCTACCTCCATTTTCCTAAAATCAAGAAGTTGGTTTACAATAAAAAGAAGACGTTTGGCATTTCTCAAAACCATCTTTAAATTATATTTAGTAGCCCATTCCGGTTCTTTTGCTATTATATTCTCAATCGGTAAAATAATCAACGACATAGGTGTACGAAGCTCGTGACTTAAATTAGTGAAAAAATTAATTTTGATCGTACTAATTTCCTCTAAATGTTTTTTTTCCTGTTCTTGCTGCTGTATTTTATATTTAAAAGTAGCGCTAGCTACTCTGCTGCGAATGATGTACCCAATGAGCAATACAGCTATTATGAAATAAATTGAATAAGCCTGCCAACTAAGCCAATAAGGTGGCATTATCTCAATCTTTAAAGTAATAGTTTGGATATCTCCAAAACCTGATTGATCAATAGCACGAACTTTTAGTAAATATTGTCCACTACTTAACTTACTATAAAGTACATATGGAGATAAACCTTGAATCGCAGTCCAGGTGTCATCAACGCCATCAAGTTTGTATTCATATTTATATTTTTTGGGATATAATAAATCTAATGCAGAAAACTCTATTTTAATATTATTTTCATCGTATCTAAGCTCAACTTTTTCGGTTTGCGATAATGAATGAGTTAACAAAACGTTTCCAAATATTTCTTCACCAATCGCTATTCGATGATTATTTACAAATAAATCTGTAAATTGCAAACGATGAGGTCTTTTCTGAACAACAATTTTATTGGGATTGAACATATTAAATCCATTCAGTCCTCCTAATAAAATAATTTTATCTTTTGTATAATAGCCTGCTTTCTGATTGAATACATTATCTTGTAAACCATCTTCTTTTCCATACTTAGCTATTTGTGTGGTTATGTTATTTATATCTCCATAATTTAAAACTTGAATTCGAAATAATCCATTAGATGTACTCACCCAGATATTATTGAAGTCATCCACAATAACTTTATAAACAAAATTGAGTCCAAGACCTTCTTCTTGCTTAAAGAAATGATATTGGCTATTACGTTCGTTCAACACAGCCAAACCAGATTGTGTAGCAATCCAATAATATCCATTTTTGTCCTGCGCTATAGAATTTATATAATTTCTTTCCGAAACCTGATCTTCAATCCTTAAAAAGCTAAAATGTTTAATTTCATTTCCTGTTTCTGAAATCACTTGAATTCCAAAAGATGTTCCGAACCACAGTTTATTACTATTATTTCTAAAAACACATTCAATAGTTTGACTTTTAGTATTCTTTAATTTTATTGGAGTAAAGCAATCTTTCTGATCATTATATTTAAAAATTCCTTTATTTAAAGTACCAATCCAAATATGATTAGAAGCATCTTCTTGCAAACACCAAATTGAATTATCTATATTCCCATATTTGGGAGTATCATTATAATGGGAATATTTATTACTAGATAAACAATAAAGGCCATCTAAATAAGTACCAATCCAAATTCGACCTTTACTATCAACCAGTAAAGAAACAATAGTACCATTTTCACTTGTGTTTTGATTATATTTTATTTTTGTGTATTTTCCCGTTCTCTTATTTCTTTTATATAATCCTTTTTCATTAGTTCCAATCCATAAGTTGCCATCTTTATCTTCAGCAAAACAATTAATATCATTATCAAATTTAAGACCATCAATCTTATATGTATTAAATAACTTAAAAGAAGAATGAAAATAATCTACTCCGTTTTTATAAGTTCCAATCCATAATAAACCATCATTATCTGGATAGAAACTTGTTATACTATTATCAGAAAGAGAATAATCATTATATTCTTTTTTTATTTGATTTATAATAAATGATTTTATGTCAATCATAAAGATCCCTCCATGATCAGTCCCAATCCATATATTATTTCCATTTTGAGTTATTGCCCGTAGAGGAAAGCGATTAAAAACTTGATTATTAAAGCCACGCCATTGATTAATTGCCTGATTGTAAAAATAAAGAGATGACTCATTGCATATAATCCATAGATTATTCTTACTATCTATAAAAACACTAGCAAAATCAACTTTTTCATGTGACAAATAATTAAACGAAGCAATGATCTTTCCTGTTTTTGGATTAACTTTATATAATATTGATTGCTTGCTTAGTAACCATAAATATCCATTTAAATCAAATTGGCCAGCAATAAAATTAATATTCTTATTAGATTTTATTACTACAGTCGCTTTATTCACGTGATTATAAATAGCCACTGAATAATTCTCTAGAATATAAGCACTAAGATTCCTATTGCTAATAAATTTTCGAATGCATTTTGTGTCAATATTTCGTTTTATTAGAATTTTTTGATAATCCCTTATAAAATTTTCATTATTCTTATTAAAAGTCAAAAACCCACTTCTAGTATTTATCCATAAAACCCCATCATAATCCTCTCCAATAGATTCAATATAGTTATTGTTTAAAGACTTAGCATTAATTGGGTCTTGATAGAAAGTTTTAATTCTATATCCATCAAAACAATTTAGTCCCAAATTAGTCCCAATCCATAGATAGCCTTTTTGGTCACGATAAATAGCATTTACATTATTACTAGATAATCCTTGCGTTATATTAATATTGCGAAAATATTGTTTACAATATATGGGTTTTATAAATATAAATAAAAATAATATTATCAAAGATGGTTTAAGGTTAGTCCGAATAGTATTCATAGGTATTAGCATTATAGTCCTTTTTAAAAAAAACAGATATTCCTTTTTACAAGGAACAGAATTAATAACCACATAACAAATATAACACCAATAATGCCCATGCATCATTAATAGTTAATCCATTAATTATTTAAATTCTAAATCATCCAGCTAAAATCATTAAGAAATAATATAAAATAATTATTTCTTAATGATTTTCTTACAAAGCTTTCCATTATTATAAACGCACTCTACTATTATATTATTGGGGGCATGAAGTTTGAAACGAACATTCCAATTTTGAGGAAAACAAGGTAAAATGCGCAAATCACTACCTTCGGATTGCAATAACATAAGATTTAGGGCATTCATCATCACCCCTCCATGATCAACATCCGGAGTCCAGTCATATCCTTCATTCCAAAAAGCAGGAAAACGATTGGTTGAATAATTCTTTTGCATGGCACGCTGCAGAATCATTTTTTTTGCATCTTCTTTCTTTCCCAAAAGAACTGCGTCAATAACATCTTGATGCCAACAGAAATCTTGTTTGGTAGTTCTGTTAACATAAGCATTAACAGCTAAATTTAGATCAGGCTTCTTGTCACCGAACAGACGATAAGGAAAAACTGCATATAACTCTGGATTTTCAATATTCATTTTCATTTTCCAACTATCTGCCGGAGCCAATTGGCTTTTACCATTCATTTCTTGTACAGGAATATCAGGTAGTTGCTTTAATAGTTCATTACATCTTTTTCTAAAAGTAAAAGACAATGCATCGGTCGGTAAGTTTAATAGTCTTGGAATAACATATTTCAGTCCCGCTATTTCTGGCATAGGATTAATCGCAATATGGTAAGTTTCTAATGAAGATGCAGGTGCAAATAGAATTTTTCCGCCATTATCTAACTGATAATGTTTATCATAAAACAACATTATTCCTTGTGCATGAGGAAGTAATATATTTTTCAGGAACTTTATATCCTTGGTATATTCCCAATAATCTAACATCATTGATGTCAATTCAATACCATTCTGCCAATAATAAGTTATATAGGTGCACTCAGCTAGAGGATTTTTTCTCAGTTGTACAGGAGTCCAACCATAATGGCCACTCACTTCAGCTCCCCAGAAAAATATTGTTTCTGGAAAAAACACACCTTCGTGCCCTAACAAGCTTTTCGTTCTCTGTTCTAGGAATGGTAACATATTATGATACATATTAAAGAATGGTTGCATAAGATCTTCATCACCTTGTGCCAGCATAGGATAGTAAGTATGACGTTGATTCTGAAACCAAAATCCAGCACCTCCCCAACGCCTGTAATCAGGGTTATCAGGTTTGCCATAGCTAAAAATCGAACCATTAAATTTAATAGGCAAAGCTCCTCTACTGGCACAAGCATTCATAAAACGGCTGAGATTATATGCTCTTGAAAGATTGTAAACATCAATTTTTTCTGTTTGAGTATTCGTACTCAAATCTATCCAAGATCTATTCCAGAACTCATGCCACCAATGATTATGCGCTAATTTTCTTTGAGTAACTTTCTGAAGGGTATATTCTTTTTTAATGGATTCAATAGAATCATTCCATAATTTACTAGATGCTGGGTGCATCGTTAAACATGCAATTTGAACCAAATAATGCTTTTTCGGAATATCAGAAATTAACTTTTTATCATTTATCAACTTAAAATTCTCTCCCCAAATAGATCCTCCGTAAACCCTTTGGAATAAAGGGTGTTCATAAAGTTTGGAAGCAGATTCTAAACCTTGAATTCGCAGATTTTCTATATATCCATCTTTTTCTGGTTTACAATTAGAATGAAACCAGACTATTTTTCGCTGGTCAGACTGAATCGAATCAGGATATGTATAAGTTGGATATAAATCTGGAGCCGTTAAGTTTTTAAAAATGTCACTCACTTGGGTATCTTTAAATAAAGTAACTGAATTTCTCCAAGTTTCCAATGTAACTGATTGTGAAAACTTATTTCTACCAACAGACTCAATATTAATAATTGGACGATTGGCATCCACCCAAATATTGATTTTTAGGTTTTTATTATACGTAACAAAAATTTCTCCTGTTGACAAACAAAGTTCTTGTCGGAAACAAAGTGTATCAATAATGGGCCTAGGATTTAGTGAAACCCTTATCCTAGACAATTTCTGCAAAATGGAATTCTCATCAAAAGCATCCGATTTACCTATATAGAAGAGTAAGTCACCTGATGGCTCCACCCACACATTAAGTCCGATATCTCCGTTTCCTATAGGCATTGATCCTCTAGCGTCCTGACTAGGCGAATTCCAACGAATATTGTATTTATCAGTCCAAAAAGATGCACCCATCATCGATGAACACGATAATAAAAATAAAAATATAATAAATAAATTTCTCATTAGATTTTTTAGTTAAAAGGTATCTTCTAAACAAACAATGCATATTTTCCAATATAGCATTTATTATTCCATTTTAAAAAGCCACAGAAGTTATGTCTTCAGCTATCTGTCAGAGTCAAATCATAACCTATTTCAAATTATGAACATATTTTTTCAAACTATTGAAATGCGAAAAAACTATGCAACATAAAAAGAAATGATATCCTATTTTTCATAGCTTAATAAGTGACTCTTTTTATAGTTATTTCACCTGATGATTTACAAGATTTTCTACAAACTTTCATTTTTAAAATTGTCGAATAATCATCGAGTGTTTGCTGTGAACGAGTGATGCGGAAAACATATCCGTCTTTCAATTGTTCCAATGCTTCAGACATTGGTTTTCCGTACATTTCCAGTTCAATATCTTTAAAGTTAAGTTCTGCAGGAAACTTGCTTGAATAATCATAGTTTTGAATCTGGAAATTTATATCGTATTGACCGATGCGTTTAATATAAGGTGTCAGGTTCAAAACAATTTCTTTCCATTCATTTTCACCAAATGTATTTGCTTCCCAATATCCAATTACTGTAAGTTTATCATCCGATTGTACCCAATCATTCAATTTTGAATGAACATTGTAAACTGCAAAATCTTTGATTTGTGGCTGAGCTTTTGATTTTGTAATATTTAATCTTATTTTTTTTAATTTCATTACAGGAAAGCAGTCAATCTTCTTATTCCCCAAAGATGTACCTACACATAATTGTTTCCACGATTTACCATCTAAACTCCCCTCTATGGTATAAGACAAGACACGCTGACCTTTCAACAAGTCTTCTTGTATAATGGTATGATTCACTTCAACAGCTTTATCGAAAGAAATTTCCAGAGTAGAGTTTTTACCTGAAGCATGCTTAAGTGCTTTTTCGAAACGTGCAGTGATTTCATCGCCAAAAGCTTTATACAAAGCAACGTGAGATTGAGGAATTAAGCCTGTGGTGTCAGGAGTAGAATTTAGTAGCAAAACAGAACCTCTACCCACAGATTTATAATAGATATTCATAAGTTGTTCTTTAGTCATCAGTAGAGAATCAGTGTTTGGTGCCCAAAACCATTTATGCCCTCCATTATTAAGGAAAGGCACATCTACCTCTACAGGAGCATATGCTTCACCATATGCATCAGAATGTAAAGAAGTGGCTGTACCCGTTGCCTTATCTTTGTTACTCAATGAATACCAATTTGGGTCAGGAGCATAACCATCTTCATTACCCACCCAACGCAAGCTGGCAGCTTCACCTTGAAAGTAGACCGCATCAGGAGCATATTTGTCCAAAATATCTTTCACCGGAATATGACAACTTCCATCAAACCAAACTTCTTTGATTGAACCATATTTTGATAATATCTCCGTCAACTGCTGACGATAAATTTTGTTATACGCCTTTTGTTTAGAAGGATCTTTTGTGATGCCTCCACTACCAATACCAGCTCCCCAATGTTCATCTCCAGGATAAACATAAACACCTAAATCCAAACCATATTTCTTGCAAGAAACAGAAAGATTCTTCATTACGTCACCCTTTCCATTTTCCCAGGGAATATGAGATACGCTGTAATTAGTAGTATTAGTCTGCCACCAACAGAATCCTCCACAATGTTTTGCTACAAAAATTATCATCTTAGCACCCCATGAACGTGCTACCTCACACCATTGATCTGTGTTCAACGCAGATAAATGCATATTTGAAATAGATGAAGACCAATTATCATATTCACGACCTTGAAAAGTAGCTGGACCAAAATGAACAAACATAATCCTTTCCTTTTGTTGCCAATCTAATTGGGCTTTTGTAGGTAAGGGTATATTATTTTCTTGAGCATAAACTTTTGGCTGAATAGAAGAAAATACAACTAAAAGATATAAAAAGAGAGCTTTTTTCTTCATAACTAAACTATTATATATTAAAGGCAAAGATAAAGTTTATAGACCGAACATAAGATATCAAAAAAAGGTGTTTTTTTTGCATAATCCGTTATGAGTATTGCAAAGAAACAGCTATATTTGTATATTGTTAACTAATCAAAAATATTACGACGATGAATGGTGTAGACAATCCTGCTTTATCATTACTCTATACCGATTTTTGTAAAGTAGGAACGTGGTGGAATTATAAAAACATTACGAGTCCTATCTATCGGTTATATCTTATTACTGACGGGGCAGCTACAATTTATATAAATCAGTTGAAATATAAACTAAAAGCTGGAGATTTGTTTCTAGTTCCCAAGTTCGTAACGGCAAGTTACGAATGTCTTAATTATATGGAGCATTACTATATTTGCATTTTCGATAGAAGTCCCTTAGAGGGTATCATTCAAGATCCTTCCAAAATGAAATTGAAAATTCCTGCTTCGTCTTTAGATTATGCCCTTATAAAAAGATTTCAGGAACTAAATCCAAACAGAGCACTCCCTGACACTGATCCAAAAGTTTACGATAATAGTAAACAATTATATAAAGAAGAAGATATTAGCGATTTTTCTGATTTGCCTTCCAGAATAGAAAGTAATGGCATATTACAGCAACTCTTCTCGAGATTTCTAACCACTTCCAGCATAACCTACATGACTGCCTATAGCCATTCACATAATCGCCTTTCTACTGTGATACAACACATAAGCACTCATTTAAACAGTCGTCTCTTAGTTTCAGATCTGGCAGATATAATGTGTGTCACTCCCGATCATTTTACAAAAGTATTTAAGAAAATTGTTGGTATGGGGCCAAATGAATATATCCAGCTCAAAAGGATTGAATTGGCACAAACACTTTTGCTCACTTCATCACTTTCCATTCAGGAGATTGCAGAACATGTAGGAATATTCAGTCAAGCCCAATTTTCGAAAATGTTCTTTAAAAATGTGCATTGCTCTCCTAGAAAATATAAAGCCATACAGTTACATTTACTCGGGTCTAAAGAAGCAGAACCAGAATAATGCAGATATCACATTCTAAATTTAAGTTAGCTCTAATAAACTTGGAATATGATAATCCGTATAGCTAAGCCCTCCTATTTTAATGTCACTTTTCTATATAAAATATTAACAAGCACAGTCTCGAAGAACACTTTTGACGTCGATAGGGATTTAAATAAGTTTTCCACAAAATATTTTCGATTATAAATAAGAGGCATTTGAACAGCTTTAAATAGAGTTTTTTTTATCAATTTATCTTTTCAACACATCTCCTCCTTTTAACTCGATGGCTAACACACGAACGTTTTCCTTACGAATAGAAACATTCTTTATTTTCACCTCTCCGTTTTTCAAATATTGAAAAGAGAGTTTTTGATGATTGTCCACCCAATAAATTTGTTTCACTTTACGTTGATCAATAGAAGGCAGTATGAAATGCTCTTCTTCAAATCCTTCTAAGAGATATACATAGATTTTATTTCCTTTGTATGAAAAGCCATATTGTTCATCAACAGGATTCCAAGGACCTCCACGTGTCCCATAGACTGCTTCTTCTACTTTTCGTATCCATTTTCCGATTCCAATAAGTACATCAGACTCTGCTTTCGTAATACGACCATTCCGATCGGGTCCTACGTTAATCATCAAACACATATTACGCATCAGACAATCAACTAAATAACGTTTTACTTTTTCCACTCCTATTATCTTTTCAGATCTCTCTGCCAAAGGTGTATAACCCCAAGCATAGTGGAGTGAAAGACATTTTTCATAAACGTCGCTGCTACGAATAGGACCAGAAATTTTAGCACCACCTTCTTCACAACAGAAATCACCTCGCCATCCACATCGGGGATTAACAACAATTTCGGGTTGCAACTGGCGTACCATTCCCATCAGTGCTAAAGGTTTGCCCGTTAAAGTGTCCTTTACTGTGTATTGCAGATCTATTGGCCAAGCATTATCTTTATCCATGTATTTGCCAGATTCCCAAAAAAATGCTGCCGAAGCATCTGATCCTTGTTCCGAAAGCCATCCACCGTCCCAAAAGAGATAATCGATTTTTCCATAATTAGAAAGTAATTCTTTTGTCATGCAATAAAGTTCTTCTTTCATCTGACGTGCATTCTCTTTGTGAGTAATATCAGTAATGTATCCCCAACTGTTTTTCTTGCAATCTGTTCCATTTATATCATAATACCCAGGATAACGCCAATTTATCAAGGTTTTGTATAGTCCCACTTTCAATCCTTGTGCCCGACAAGCCTCTGTATATTCTTTAACGAAGTCGCGATTATGTGTTTGATAGCTATTAAAGGAATCTGGGTAACGACTATGAAAGAGAGCATACCCATCATGATGTTGCGCCGTCAGGGTCATATATTTCATACCAGCCTCTTTAGCTAAAGTCACCCATTGACTGGCATCAAAGGCCTCGCCTAGAAATTGTTGCACCCCACTCTCCGGATATGCATATTTACGGTAATCAAAGATAGGAATAGATTTATTGCGCATATACCATTCTCCTTGCGCAGGACCAGCATATAGTCCCCAGTGAATGAACATTCCAAACTTTGCATCAAGCATCCAAGCCATCTTCTCATTGGACTGTTGAGAAATACCATATTCTTCTTTGGCATTTCGGAATGGCAGAGATTTCAATCCGCCTCGCTTCTCAACAATAGCTTCTCCTACACGCTCCAGTATAATTTGTTTGGCCCATGCACTATTACCAGCCCAACTGAAAGGATGATAGAGTTCAACAGTTACAAATGTTTGCTTTTCATTGGTCTGAAAGAGGAGTTCTTGTTTATTCCATGCCGTCAATGCAGTTGCTGCACTCATGTTATTTTGTTTCAGCCCATCAACATTGAGTTGAATTTCCTCAGCTCCGACAGCAGTGCGCATGTAGGCGCAGAGTCGATAACGGGAACTCGGCTGCACATTGACAGTTTGTTGCTTCTTCTGTCCCGACATTATTTCTAAAGAGTCGGGAAAAGAAAGGATATTTTGAGCAGCGACCTCTCCAACAACAAAGAGAAGTAGCAGTATAAGTAGCCTGTTTTTCATTTTTACAATATTTTTATATCAGAATATTACTATCTGAATTCAACATAAGTAGAAGAATCAAAAAAAATCAATAGCGAATAGAATATTGAAAATTTCCACTCGTGTTCTTCGATTTCAGCCGGAGAATTAACCTATTCATTTGCTTACCCCAATTGTGTATCAGAACAGGATCTGTCACCTTGATGGGATCGATTACCAAATCGCACTCAGAGGCTGGGAAAGAAAGCAAATAGGTGCATCCATCCAATATAAGTTCCACTTTACCAGGAGAGCGGAGATTCACCATTGCGGTGGTCATCAACTGAACAGAGGAAGGTGCAACATAGGAGTTTAATTCATAGCATTCATTCACAGTCAATCCTTTTCGGCGAACAAAGTCTAAAGAACGCTTCCAGCTCTTCACTTGAGCCTCCTTTGGATAGGCTTTGGCTAACTCCAACGAATAACAAACCTTAGCATCATTGGCTTTATAAGTGACTTGCGTGGCTTCATATTCGCGCCCATTCATCTGTGGAAATCCATTAATAGTAGGAGTGTTATGATAGCTGGACTGCATTGTCCAAATAGTATAGCGCTCGCTGTTAAAGGTTTTCTTTTCGTAAGTGCCCACCCCCACATCGATAAGCAACGGCTTACCATCAGCATAGAGGATAAAGTTGCCAATGTCATTATGATTGTGCCCTCCAGCATTATGTCCCCCTTTGGCAGCCAGGAAAAATCCATTCAAACTATTAGGGTAGCTTCGGGCTGTAAACACCTCTAAACCGGGCAGCCACTGATCACGTTCTAACGGTTCATCAGCCGATTGTTTTTTAAAGTTATTCATTTCCTGAAGAAAGAAAAGAGTTCGCCCCATTGCATCCAGGAAAGGGCGGTGTTCTACTCCCATTAGGTGATCCAGATAATTATTTTCGCGAGCCTTAAAGGCAGAGAATCGCATCATAGTTTTGTCACCTACAGCACGGCCATAGCGGTATACAAGCCCTAAATCGGGGGTAAAGAAAGGTTTGGCATCGGCAAAGTTAACATAGTAACTATTTCCAATATAAGTTTTGCAAACAAAACGTCCCATCTCCTTAATCTTGGGTTGATCAAAAAGGTTGATTTTACCATTACTGGCTCGTGAAAGCAGATCTAAACAGTCAAACAAACCTCCAGCTGCACGTGACCAGTAACCAGGACCTTCATCGCATCCTCCATCTGGAGCATAACTGTCGATAAAATAGTCTAATGTTTGAAAAATGTGTAATGCCCCAACCGAACGACGTTGTGCATCTTTCTCCTCTAACAATAGGCAGTATAGCCAATTTGAACAAATCCAAGGATTCCAATTCATCCCCGCATTCATCCACCAAAACGTTTGAGACATACATGGGTCAAGCATTCGTCGCTTCACTTCGTAAGATATACGCTTAGATATCAAAGGAGAAATAGATTCAAATTTTTCTTTAAAAAGATAATTAATAGTAGCCATCACTCCGGCTGTCTCGGCTTGGAAAAGATCGACAGTCTGAACCTGTTGCACATCGGGTAGGTTAGGTCCGTAGTGTGCGGATGTTCCCCACCAGGATTCCTCGCAAACGGCCCAGATGCCATTCACAATATCGGGCAAGAAGCGACCTTTGTTCTCTACGAGTTCGGCAATAGCTAGACGAATTAAAGCATCGCGCCGACCGAAAAGGTATTTTTCATATTCGCCCCTATTGCCATCTTTACGAAAAGAGGTAAATAAAATTGCTGGCACAGCTACCCATGATTCATTCAGATGTGCTTCTCCCTCTTTAATAAACTGATCTTTGATCTCTTGAGGTAGATCTGTCCAAGCTGCATCGCCGGCTAAAGGAAAAGGATGAAAATCTCTCTGAGAAAGAAGATTCTTATCCAGGAAATCTTTAGAAAAACGAGATTTTAAGAGTCTCTTAGAATCGGTTTGTGCCTGAGAGACGGCGCTTAAGAGACACAACAATAATATTAATATTCTGTATTTTTTCATTTTATTTGCATCACTAAATTTAATTTTTGATGCAAATAAAAGTAAAAGCAGCTTAAGATCGGTAGAATTCAGCTTCGAAAAGGTCGATTTTCCGTTTTTATCATTTTTCTACCACAAATTACTCCAATTATTCACAGGAAACATTCAAAGATCTCTTCAAAAAAGAATTAAAACACTTCAGATCATTAAAAATTATTGCAAAAGTGATGCCGGCATTAGGAGGGCTTTCGAACCTGCTTACTCCAACGTGCTCATAGTGGAATCAGTCTAACCATCCGCATCGAGTATAAAGAGAATAATAATGCCGCCGGCACTGATAGCGGACTAACAAAAGTGGAGAAAGAGACACGCATGATCAGTTGATTTTTAAGTTGGAAAGAAACTTAAAATCATATAATTACAAGTTTTAAACATACAAGGGAACAATCCAATACTAGGGTTATACTAAAAGATTTAGGTGGAGAGGGTGGAGAGAAATAGTCCTTTTTTCGTTTCCAGAAATATTTTTTTGAAAATTCCGCAATTTGCAGAATTTTCAAAATTTAATTTTCAGAAAGCTAAAACACTCTTTTTTACTCCACCCTCTCCACCTAAAAGATAACTTTTAAGCAGAAAGAGCTTAGAAATCAGTCAATAACAAAGAGACTTCATACATTAGTAATCAAGCATAGTCTATTTAATAAATGTGACTAAACAAATTAGTAAAAACAAAACGAGATATCAGCCCAATCATGTACAAGATTGCCAGCAAACATGTACATGATTGGATATAAACATGTACATATTTGCAGAAAAAATAAATCAATAAAACATTAATTTCTATAGATATTTTTCTTAAACTGATTCAAGTTACTACTATCTCTAAGCCTATAATCAGTTGACTGATTAATTTGCAACATTCTTACTCCAATAAAAAATCAACCTTCGTACGGATGTCTTTAGAAGAGCTGCCAATCAATGCGCTAAACTTTCCAGCTTCAGCTACCCAACATTTTGCTGTTTCACTATAAAATTGTAGAGCTGATTTATCAATAGTAAATGATACCGTTTTTTCTTCACCGGGATTCAATGCAACTTTTTGAAAGCCCTTTAATTCCTTTAGTGGACGAAGAACAGTTGCCTTCGCATCATTGATATAAAGTTCTACAACCTCTTTTCCAAAAACATTTCCACAATTTTTAACAGGAATAGATATCGTTATAGTTTCATCCTTTGTCATTTTATTTTTATCTATTTTAGCTTTACCATAAGTAAAAGTAGTATAACTCAATCCATGTCCAAATGCAAACATCGGAGTAATCTTCTTCGTATCATGCCAACGGTAGCCGACTAAAATATCCTCTTTATAAACAACCTTAACACTATCTCCTGGATAGGCTATATTTCCAAATGAGTGAGCCCCATTATCTGATAATTTAATTGGAAATGAAAATGGTAGTTTTCCACTAGGATTAACATCACCTGACACAATATTTGCGATAGCATGTCCAGCCTCAGAGCCTAAAAACCAAGATTGCATAATAGCCGGAACATCTTTTTCCCAAGGCATCTCGAAAGCGTTTCCACTAATCATCACTGCTATGACGTTTTTGTTCACTTTAAGTAGTTGAGTAATTAACTCATTCTGACCAAAAGGAAGTCCATAAGACTTACGGTCACTACCTTCACAATCTTGTTGTGTATTTTTATTCAATCCGCCAACAAAAATAACAAGATCTGATTCTGAAGCCAATTTAACAGCCTGACAAGCCAGAGAATCTGCATCAAGGAGTGGCTTATTTACCCTATCATAAGATACTGCACCTGAAGCATACCCCATCGTATATTTAACCCTGTCTGAACCAAATTTTTCAATCAGTCCCTGCAAAGGTGATACTTCCCATTTCACTTTCAATTCTGATGACCCACCACCTTCTGTTAAACGACGAGTTGCATTTTCACCAATAACAGCTATTTTTCTGTACTTTGAAACATCTAATGGAAGAATTTTTCCCTTATTTTTAAGCAAAACAATACCCTCTTCAGCAATAGTACGTGCTACCTGATAATGCTCTGGGCTAGCTAATGATCCCCAAGGACGTTTATTATTCATTGCAGTGCGGAATATCAAGCGAAGAATTCTTGAAGCTTTTTCTTCAACATTGGATAGTGGCAATTCGCCAGTCCTCAACATATTTAGATAGTTTTTAGCCAAAAAATAATCATCATAAGCAAAATTAGCAGAGGTGGTTAAACCATTGGTCCATGATCCCATTTCAATATCCAAACCTTTCAACGCTGCTTCTTTTGTATCGTGAGCTCCTCCCCAATCTGTAATAACACAACCATCAAACTTCCAGTCATTTTTCAATATTTTATTCAATAGCAGTTCATTCTGACATGCATGTTCCCCACGAACTTTATTATAAGATCCCATAATACTCCAGGAACCACCTTCAACAATGGCACTCTTGAAAGCTGGTAAATAGATTTCATGTAACGCACGGTCGCTTAGCTCCACATCAATATGTCCACGCCATTTTTCTTGATTATTCAAAGCATAGTGTTTAACACAAGCAGAAACACCATTCATCTGAACCCCTTTAATATATGGAACAACCATTTTTGATGCAAGATATGGATCTTCGCCCATATACTCAAAGTTACGTCCGTTTAAAGGAGTTCGGTAAATATTCACACCTGGTCCTAGCAATACATCTTTGCGACGATAACGGGCTTCTTCACCAATAGCTTTTCCATAAATAGCAGACATTTCGGGATTCCAAGTTGCAGCTAAACAAGTCAAAGCAGGAAAAGCTGTACAAGAATCATTGCTCCATTCAGCATGACCCCAACTGTCCCAAAGAATTTCCATACGTACACCGTGAGGACCATCACTCATCCAAAGTTCTGGTATTCCCAAACGAGGTACCCCATGACTACTAAATTTAGATTGAGCTGTACACAATTTTACTTTCTCTTCGAGAGTCATTCTCGAAAGAGCGTCTTTTACACGTAAATCAATCGGTTGGTTATTGTCTAAATAAACCGGAGTTTGCGCTACTGCATTTATTCCCAAGATCGACAGAAATAAGAATAAACAGATTAGAATTTGTATTTTTTTCATCATTATTATTTTTAAAATGTTTAAAATTTAATTATTTAAATATTATTATTCTATAGTTTAAAAGCATAAAATATCTCAAAAAATTGATTAGCCAGTAAAACAACACAAAAGATTATATTTTTAGGATGTTCAAACATAAGTTTAGCTACAGTAAATAATTAGTTATCATAAATTTATGCCAACAATACAAGTTATTCATTTCATAATCTTATCACAAAGTATAATCAATTTATTTTTTATATGCTTTTCCTATTTCGGACAACCGTTTTACTACATTTTCATCCAAAAGCCCCTCACGGTTAGGAGCACAGTTTAGCAGAAGGTTGCACTTACGGTTGTTGAGGACTTTCAGATGCTTGTTAACTATATTATCCACAGACATGAGTTCTTCATTTGGAAATTTTAATTTCCAGAACCATTGGCTCTGGATAGTAGGCCCTTGCTGTGCAGCGTATTTATTTCCTTCGGGAGCCCACTCACCAACGGGTTCTTCGTAATGGAATATATCTACATTTTCATAGACCTCATCCAATGGCAGATGGCGTCTTAACTGATAGTGATCGGTAATCAGAATTTGTGGTTGAAGTGACTTGATATACCGGTAGAGCGTGTCATGATCTGCCTGTGTCCATTTCGTACCGCAGTTGCCCCATCCATCGAAGATGATGCACCGAAACTTGCCGTAATTGGTAAGCAATTCCTTTAATTGAGCTTTGATGAGAGCAATACCTCGTTGAGTAATTGTACCTTCAATACCCAACGTTCTATCCCAAATTGAAAAATAGATATCTGGTTCGATACCCTGTTTACGAAACGCATTACAATATTCGCGTACTATATCCCGTCCTTTCAACGGCGTTGAGGCAATATCGTAGGTAGTAACTTTACTATCCCACAGACAGAAACCGTCATGGTGCTTAGTAGTGAGCACTGCATACTTTATTCCAGCACTTTTTGCGGCTTTTGCCCATTGATTGCAATCGAGTTTGGTAGGATTAAACGACATTGGATCTTGCCCTGGTTCTACCCATTCTTTTTCGTGGAATGTACCCATATTGAAATGGATAAACATGCCAAATTTTAGCTTAACGAAATCGGCACGAAGCTTTTCCAAGGATTGACCACTTGATGCGAGAGCTATAAAAGAAAAAATGATGAGCAATAGACTTTGTTTGATATTTTTCATTGCATTTTATGTCAATTGAATTTAAAATTTCTGATTCTGATAACTAAAACCATATTGAATGTTTGGTTTAAAAATGATTATTTAAGATTAAGTTTTTTACGAAGTTCAATTAGCAATGCTGCATCTTTATTACGCATTGAACCCTTTCGATTTGGTGGACAATTTATAATCAGTATATTATCCTGAGCGGTTGCACGTTTGTATAAATCTACCAACTCCCTTATTGATTTATATATAGTATCTTGTGTGTGATAAAACCATTTACTACTCAAACAAACAGTCGATTCCCAAGGCATATAATAGTTCTTTCCATTGTGCGAAAATATCTTTGGATCTGTATTTCCGGGTAAACAAGGATCTCCTAAACGAAAATCGGTTGGAAAAAAGCGTATTGGATAACCTTCTTTTTGATTCTGAGGTTGAAGTCCTTGTTTGTCAGGATTCCCCGGTAAACCTATAGACCAATTAATTCCAATTTGGCAAAGAGGCTGCTTTTCCTTGATAGTATTATAAATATCCTGTACAGGCCAACGATTATTAGGTTTCATCCAACTTCCATCGAACCAGAATTCAACAACCTTTCCATATTTCCCCGCAATATCCAATAATTCATCTAACTGTTTTATCATATATTTATTATAAGCTTTATCTTGTTTTACATCCCCAACATTTGGATTTTCCTTCCTGTCCCATAATGAATAATACAAACCAAGTCCTATTTTATATTTTTTACAGGCTTTTGCCACGATCTCCACAACATTTGTTTTATTGGGTGATGAAGCTACATCATAAGTAGTATACTTACTGTTCCACAGGCAAAAGCCATCGTGATGTTTACATACCAAAATCACATATTTCATTCCTGCATTTTTTGCTGTCAGCACCCATTGGTCTGCATCGATTATTTTTGGATTATAGCTTTCTGAAGGTTTAGAACCATCCGTCCACTCTTCGTCATGAAATGTATTTATACCAAAATGGATAAACATTCCGTACTTTCGTTTTATTTGTTCTAGCTGACCTTTTGATGGTTTGTCGGATGGCTTGGGTTGAAAATCTTTCTGTTGTGAATAAATAACTTGTTGAGCCAATGTGAATAGCGCGATAATAACCAATAGTTTTTTCATTTCTATTTTTTTCTATATTAGCGTTTATACAAATAATTTTATTTTCTAAATACCTTAAACTCAGCCACTCTCATCGATTTCGATTCGTTAATGGTCACTTTTATGTAGCGACACGATTCACCCGGGAGATTTAACCTCGATAATTCCGATGGACTATCGGGCGAAGTGGGCACTGCCGTTGTATGGTCGCCTATTTTTGTCCAGCTTACATTGTCGTTGGATGCCTCAACTGTGTATTTGTAGTTGCGGGCAGGAATATTCCAGTTTATTTCAATGATTTTAATTACTTCCGGATTTTGGAAATCGACCGTAAACCATGAATTTGGCTCGTTGTTTATGGCAGCCCAATCGCTGTTGAGATCACCATCGGTTATGGCTTCGGCCAATGTGCTGTTAGCAACGGTAGAAGCTGTTACAGGTTTGCCGAAGGCAATGTTCTCAATATTTTGTGCGGAAAGATTGCGTGGAGGATATTCCTGCGAAACAACAATTGGCGTAGCGGAAGTAACCAGTTCTGAAACCTCAATTATTTCACGACTTTCAACGTTGTCGGCAGTCATTTCAATTTGTGACGGATTGGCTCCCGTTTCGTCAAAAATCACCAAGCTGTTCACGCTGTTATTCAGCCAACACTCAGGAATATAGAGTGTGTTCAGTCTGATTTTTTCGGGATAACGACCTAGGTTGTGACCATTAATCCACATCGTTCCACGTGTTAATCCTTTGTAAGAAACGCGGTAAACAGGGTTTTGACCAATATTGCCGGGGCGATGTGCTTTGAACGTTGTTTTGTAGAACGAAGGCGCGCCATTGGAGTTCACCACATCCGACCATTTTTTTGCATCCGGAGCAGTTGCCGAGGTGTTTCCGCGCATTTTCCAACCTTTAAGTTCTCTTGTTACACCATTCATTTCGAGTGTCACTTTTCCGAAAACACCTTTGTCGTTGTGGTTGCACAATGCACCCATGTAGAGGTATTCTTTGTTTCTTCCGGTATGCGATGCCAGAATGGAAATTGTATTTTTACCGGCTGACAGGTTCAGTTTGGCAATGCCTTTTGCTTCCGAAGCATGTTTGCCATTCACAAATATCTCAATATTGTTGCTGTATTTCAGTTTCAAAATGGCTTCAGTAACAGCAGGGGCATTAATGGTGGTGCGATACCAACCAAAGGCAGAAATATTACCGTCGGCTCCCATATCCATTACCGAGTCGGTTGCCAGCCATTTGCTGTCGTCGAAGTCAGTCGTCGTTTCGGGTGACACTGCCATTTGCCATTTCGAGAAAGCCGGAGCCGGTTTTGTGGCAAGCGACATATCCGCCTTTACTTTTAAATTCCAACGCTGACTTTTTGAACCGTAAACGGCAATCCGTTCGGGTGAAGCTTCGCTGTAAGGACGTTCGATAATGACTTTTGGCTGGTTATTTTTTACCTGTAAATCTCTCACAAACGACGACCCACAAACCACAAACTGTTTACCGGCATCACCTAAAATCCAGCTGTACAATGTTAAATCCTGATTGATAGCCAGAATGCGAACCGATTCTGTGCCGCAGTTGAGCAGGCATTCTTCAGTTCCATTTGCGGGAATATTTACTTGAAGTGTTACGGCATCCGATTTAATATTATTGACTTTTATTGCTTTCGAAGTTGAAATAACACTTGTTTTTCCGTTCATACTCAGTACCATATTGCCTTTGTCGCCGGGCTGTCCGTAAACAATCAGCGTGGTTATGTTCTCGTTTCGTGCAATGCCAAAAATAGGTAGTGTAGAGGAGTTTATTTTCAGATTGTTGCTAACGGTCACATTTACCGGAATAGGATAAATGCCGTAGCTGGACATGCGGAAGGTGTCGCCATTTTTGTAGGTGGCAGTGGCTTCGGCATTCGAATAGTTACGAATGAAAACGAATGTTCCATCGGCACTTTTTGGCGCACCTAAAATTTCTAAGCTCTTTCCACTTGCAAAATCTTTGTAGCTGTCCGCCTCATTTGCGGCATTGCCAATAATCGTCGGGAAGCTCTTTGCCAAAAGGTTAGCGCGTTTCATGCGGTAATACATCAGTCGTAAATCGCCGGCCTGGCCTATTGCCGTGCCGTAGTCGTAACTTGCAGCACCACTGTTGTCGTTCCATGTTTCAAAGTTTGTTCCGCCGTGTATCATGTAAAAATTGTAACCACCGCCGGCATGTGCCTGTATTTCCCATGTTGCCTGATCGATATTTCGCAGCCTTTTTTCGGCCAAGGTACGGTATGCATCAAACCAACCTGCCCAGAATTCGGTTGTGAACCATGGATTTGTACGTGTAGCAGTGTTTGCGTTGTTGGTCGATGGAGGTCCACCGTGGTGCAATCCGCTAAAAAACCACGGTACTTCAATTTTGTGCTTTTCGGCTTGTGCTTGTAAGTGAGTAAAATAAGGATTGTTGTTCACCACTCCCCAACCCATCGGGTGTTCGTTTTCGAGTTGTACCATTATCACATTGCCACCCTTGTGAATCTGATGTTTGGCTACAATCGGCAGGATTCTATCGTACCAATGGTCGTTCCACTTTAAATAGACCGAATCGTCGGTACGCACTTTAAAAGCTGGTTTAAACTTCAACCAGATAGGAAAGCCTCCCAAATCCCACTCAGCACAAACATACGGTCCAACGCGCACAATGGAGTACATGCCCAGTTTCTGTGCTGTTTCCAGGAATTTCCCGAAATCTTTATCGCCCGAGAAATCCCATTCGTTTTCACGGGTTTCGTGGAAATTCCAGAAATTATAGGTCTCCACGGCATCGAACCCACCGCGTTTCATTCTTAGTAAGCGGTCTTCCCACAAAAGCGACGGAACACGTGGATAATGAACGGACCCAGAGGTGAGAAACGTGTGTTTTCCGTTGATAATAAATCCTTTACCATCGAAGTCGATAAACGATTTGGCAGATTGTGCTGCCGGATTTATCCGGTCGTTGTAGACCGCTTTCGGTTTTTCTTGACCAAAAAGCACAGTCTGGAATACCAGAACGAAGAGAAACAAAGAGATTTTTGCTTTCATGGGAGTGAAAATGTATTTATTTTGAAAATATTTTTTTGTATTATTAGTTCTATCTTGATGAAATAAAACCAGAATAGACACAATAGAAATAATGCTTTTTGTGTTGATAATCTGTGGCAACATACATACTGCAAGGTATTTACCTATTGTGGTTCAATCTTTAATTTGGTAAACTAGAATTCGGATTAATTCAGGTTTATAACTTTTGGCAACAACCCTTTTACAGTCATTTCCATTTTTTCCTGATTCCGAATCAGAATAAAGTTATACTTTTTTAATCCTGAATTTTGGCTTAAGTAGGTGCTCAAATCGTTGATTGTTTTGATTTTTGTGCCATTTATTCCCAGAATCAGATCACCTGTCCGGAAACCCATTTTGGCTGCTTCCGAGTTTTCGGCCACCATGGTTAGGCAAACACCACCCGCATCAAAAGCCACTCCGAAAGCCGACATTTCATCACCACTTGGTTCTTTTAATGCTACGCTAAGCCAGGTGTAGGTTTGGATTTTTACGGCTACTGCTTCGGGGTTAATATCCACATCAACAACTGGAATTTGTGGCGTTTTGGCAATGGCTTTGAGTGATGGTTTGGTCACTCCAAACTGATCCATTGGGAAATTTTTGAATCCCAGTTTAATTGCCGGCGATGTTGCTTTTACCTGAAAATTACAATGTTCAGCATCTACAAATTGCGGGTCACCGTTTTGCGAATTCAAGTCACAACTGTTTTTTGCAAATTTGTTCATTTCGCTTTTATAGGAAACATAGAAATTGTAATCCAGTTCCTTTCCCCATTTGCCATCCACGGCAATTGCCGCATTCATAATGGCGGGTTGGTATGCTTTAAAAACGATGTTGTTTTTGAATACGTCGCCGCTGTTTTTGTACCAAACGTGTGGGTGTAAACCGCTGTTAATTACGATATTATTGGTTGCTATCCGGTTGTACCCTTCACGCAGTTTCAATCCTCTGTTCAGTAATAGGTTGTTGTATATTTGGTAGTTTGTAGAACCATCGTCTAGATCAATATCCCAACCGTGGTCACAACGCCAGCGATTGTTGCGGATAATGTTTGGCTCCAGCATATCCCAGAATGGCATCAGGCTGTCTTTTTCCACTTCCATGCTGGTTTGTTTTACGTCGGGTGTCCAGTAACGGTCGCGACCCCAGGAGTTGAAGCTTCCATGGTCGCCGGTTTCGAGTACGGTGTTGAAAATATCGCAATTTTCGATAATATGTCCACCAAAAGTACCTTCGTTGATATTGATTCCGGCACGTGGCACATCGTAAATGGAGCAATGACTTATCCGAATTTTGTGCGACATGGAAATATGCACCGGTGCAGTTTGTTTTTCGTCCCGTCCGGTAAGGGTTATCAGGCAGTTTTCCACCAAACAATCTTCCGGATAGTTATCGCCTTTGGAGCCGGGTGTGCGGTCCATTGTTTTATAATTCTGATTTCCGTATTGGAAAATTGGACTACGAACCGTAGCCGGGTCGCCCACAAAAACAACGCCCGATGCACCACTGTTGTGAATATAGCAACCGGTAATGGTAATTCTACGGTTGTAATTGTTTACAAAAACGGTATTGCCACCTACCTGGTCAAATTCGCAATCCAGTACGCTACAATCTTCCGCACCATTGAAGTACACCGCACCACCCCGGAAAACCGTCCAGTCGGAGCGAAGCAGCGGTTCTTTGTTTTCCATAAAGGTACGGGCTGCATGACGGAAAACAAATCCCTGCAAACGGATGTTTTTTACCGGATTGGCTTTTGTACCGTTGAATTCAATCAAGTTTTTCAGCCGGACAATTTCTACTTTGGCCGTTTTCAGCTTGGTTTGTGCATCGGGCATAAAGTAAAGTTTATGCTCAGTGGCGTTGTAAAACCATTCGCCCGCTGCGTCCAGTTCTTCGAAAATATTCTCCACCATTCGGTAGCACGGATGCATGGTCGATGGTCGGTTATTCTGCCACCCACCTTCCATATCAAGTTTTCCATCAGCTTTTTTCCCTTTTATCAACCAGTGCATATCGCCCCAAAGCATGGAGTGCATGGCATGTAGGTAGCCACCTTGTGGGGTTTTCCATCGGGCAATGCGTTTAGCGTCCAGCGGATTATTGGCAGAATCGGCTTTTGCTGAGTGGCTCAGTTCCCAGGTGTCGAACACGTTTTTCCCAGCCACGGCATTGGGAAAGCGTGCCATGCGTTGCCTTACTCCATTGATATAGAGTTGGTCGATAACAGGATTTCCCGCAATGTTGGCTATAAAAATGCCATTTTGAGCAGGTTTCCATTTTAGATTGAGCAAACTTCCACCGCTGATTATCGCTTTGCCTTCTTCGGCCGCTTTATAGGTAATGGCTTTATTTTCAGTATTATCTTCTGATGTGAACACAATGGTTTGTGGCAAATAGTAAGTGCCATTGCTAAAAATTACCTCTATCGGTTCTTGCTTTGATTGCTCACGAGCTAAGGTTTGTGCTTTGGCAAATGATGCAATCGGTTTTTCTTTTGTCCCTGGATTTTTGTCATTTCCCATAGTTGAAACATAGATATTTTTAGATTCAGAAAGCAGTGGAAACATGCAGATTAAAAGGCCTACAAAAACGCTTAATTTTAGTGTTCTTTTTCTCATTTTAAAATAAATATGTTTTAAATATTATTTTTGCCTAATCAGTTGAAATGTAGTTTTTTCTTCCAACGGATTAGTTTTCAATACAAATTCATTTCTTACTTTTGACAGAATAAGTTTTCTTGAAATATTATCATTCGGCAAACAAACCCAGCCATTCGCTTCACTTCCAGACGAATAAATCTGTAAATAAAGTTTTGACCAATCCATTTTATCGGTAGATTGTGCCAAAGCTATATGCGGAATAACAGCTCCGTCACGCACCAAAATTACTGCTGGAATTAATCCAGCCTCAATCATATTCCAACCAGCATTATACAATTTTCCTGATTGATAATCAAACCATTTACCTTCAGGTAAATAAACGTTACGTGACGTTTCTTTTTCCATCAGCGGTGCAACAAGCATATCTTGTCCGAAGAGATATTCATCCTCAACAAGCCATGCTCCTGGATCATCAGGAAACTCAATACACAGGGCACGCACCATAGGCAAACCAGTTTCTGTACAACGTTTAGCTTGTGCATAAACATAAGGCATGAGTTTGTATTTCATTTCTGCACAAGTACGAAATGCTTTCACAAATGATTCATTATACAGCCATGGTTCTTTGGGTGGAGCACCATGCGCCCGTGAATGAGAAGTAAGAAATCCAAATGGTAACCAGCGACGGTATAGCTCTTCCGGACAACTTACAACAAACCCTCCTATGTCGTGACTCCAAAAAGAAAATCCGCTTAATCCAAAAGAAAGTCCTCCACGTAGAGTGCTCAACATACCCATATTTGTATTAGCTGCATCTCCTCCCCAATGAAGTGGATAGCGTTGAGAACCAGCCCAGGCACTTCTAGCCCAAATGATGTTTTCACCTTTCACTTGACGTGTTATATCTGATACAGCTTTATTATATCTTAGTGGGTATAAATTATGTTCATATAACCCACCTTTGCCTGAAGCATAGAATCCATTAAGCGGTGCTGATTCTCCAAAATCCACTTTTATTGCTCCAATACCCATTGAAAGTAATCCTGATATTTTTTTCTGATACCAAGCAACAGTCTGTGGATTGGAGAAGTCAAGCACTGCATCTTCATATGGCATACCTCCATTAGCGTTTTTCACATTATAGCCATTATCTATTATTTCCTTAAAATATTTATTTTTTGGTGTGAAATAAGTTAACTGCCATAATGAAAGATGAAAACCATCATTCAACAAATCCTTAATCATCTTTTGAGGATTATTGAAACGGCTTGAAGCAAATTTATAATCACATTGCCAATCTGTTTCGAACCACCCAGTATCAAAATGTATCACATCGGCAGGAATTTTATATTTGCGCAAATTGGCTGCAACATCATACCCTTCTTTTTCGGTAGTATAGGTTATGCGACTCATCCAAGTTCCAAAAGACCAAAGCGGAGGCATGGGAGACTTGCCTGTTAAATCTGTATATTCATTTAATATATTTTTAGGCGTACCTAAAAATAAAAATAAATCAAGTGATTCATCAGCCATAAATAATTTATTGGCACCGACATAGGTAGAGCCAAAATCACAAGTTACAGGTGCAGAAGTATGCATAAACATTCCATATCCTCTACTACTAATAAAAAAAGGAATAGGCTTATACATATCTTTCGTCTCAGGGCCCTGGGGATCTGTAACAAATAGATTTATTTTTTGTCCAATCTTATTAAGTGAGGTAAAAGACTCACCACACCCAACAATTTTCTCATTAGGGAAAAGTGAAAATACAGGATTTATACTTCTAGAATTATCGGAACCTCTCTTTATGAAATTAAATGGAAGTACTTTTACTTGAGTTGAATCATTATCACACCAACGTCTTGTACAAGTTAATAACTTGCCTTTTTTATCATATAAAAGTATCCGCCAAGGATTTTCTTCTATAACTAGAATACCTTCATCACCTTTATATTGATGTCCATTCTTTATTTTCGAATAAATCCATGATGAATTTTTACTACAATTATTCACCAGCATTAAAGATTCTGTACTCTTTGGCTCTACGACATTTGTTAACATCCGGATACGAACAGTACTTGCAGATACAAAATCAATTGAGAACTTCAATTGAGGATCATTTTCATACTCTGTAGCTGGGAAATCAAGTTTTTTTAAATCTTGAGGAAGTATTGTATTTGTATTGAATGCTTGTCGGGTGTACAAGCTCTTACGCTTCCACTGAACAGTACCCTCTCCTGTAGAAGCATTAAAAGAAGTTAGCTTGTCTGCAAAGAAAAAAAGATTGTTAAAATCGGCAAAGTCTGCACTAACATCCATAGAGGTATTCATCAACGAAGTTGTTCCTCGTATTTCTTGAGATTGCATCTTGATACATGGCAACATTAATAATGCAAGCCATAAAATTACATATTTTCTCATCGTTTTTATAACATTATAGTTTGTTTAGTACCATCATAATTCACAACTATTCCTTTAGCATCAGGATCAAATTCCTTTGATGTATTGGGCTTTACCAAAATAACATTAAAAATACGTTCCTTCAAAATTCCATCAAAAGAACCCTCACGAGTTTGAATAGTTAATGAATGTTCTTTATCGTTATAATCGAAACGAATTTTAGAGAAATCCCCCTTCTCGTAATTGTAGTTTACTCCTTCATCTTCATACAATTGAAACGAACCATTCTTACCTGCATAAACATAAAGTGTAATTTCTTTTAATTTCTTCTCACCAACATATTGAATTTCTGGGCCAAATGGAATTATTGAACCTTCGCAAACATACAATGGAATACGCTCATAATGAGCTTCAACCTTTTGCAATTGACCACCTTCAATATGCTGCCCTTTATAAAAATCATACCAACCTGTACCAGAGGGGAAATAAACATCTCTGTCTGTTGCACCATATTTATATACCGGACATACCATGATTGATGGACCAAACATATACTGATCACTAATATTATTAACATGTGTATCTTTTTGGAAATCCATAACTAAAGCACGCATAATAGTATAATCTTGATGATAAGTCATGCCAGCCAAACTATAAATATATGGCATTAATCGATAACGCAACTTATCGTAATAAACAATGCTTTTATAGGCTGGATGATCTTCTGGGGCTATATTATAAACTTCACGGAACGGAAATTGTCCGTGTGCTCTAAACAATGGAGCAAAAGAGCCAAACTGGTACCAACGAGTATTTAGTTCACGCCATTCTTTCAAGTCAGCATTCTCAACCCCTGTTTTATCATATTCACGCTGTGCATTTTCATATCTATGCTCTACACAGAAACCACCAATATCCATTGTCCAATAAGGGATACCAGACATGGAAAAGTTAAGCCCTGCAGATATCTGTGCTTTCATATCCTCCCAACGAGTACCTATATCTCCGCTCCATGTAGCAGTTGAATATCGCTGCAAACCGGCAAAACCAGAACGAGTAAGTAAGAAAACACGTTTATTAGGATCTACACTACGCTGCCCCTCATAAATAGCCTGTGCATTCATCAAAGCATAAGTATTGAAGTATTTTGAGCTAGACCCCAAAGCTGTAGGATTACATAGCTTTTTTCGATATTGGATGCTTGCATTAGACAAAATATCCGGTTCAGAAGCATCCATCCACCAAGCATCAATGCCTTTATTATAGAGATGTTCGCGCATTTGGCGCCAAAATATACTGCGTGCTTCAGCGCTATAGGGATCGTAGAATGAACCAATGTAACCATGCCCAATCCAATCACGCACACTGTCATTGATGGCTTGCTTGTATATATAGCCTTTAGCATCCAATTCCTTGTAATGGTCAGTGTTAGGATAGAACTTTGGCCAAACAGATATCATAATATGACCATTCATATTGTGAATATCCTGAATCATTTTGGTAGCATTACTAAAGCGTGCAGGATCAAATTCATGACTGCCCCATTGGTTCTCTTTCCAATATGACCAGTCCATTACAATATTGTCAATAGGAATTTGTCGCTTACGAAATTCTCTTAATGCGCCCACAATTTCATCTTGAGTTTTATAGCGTTCACGACTCTGCCAAAATCCCATGGCCCAATTTGGCATGATAGGTGCTTTACCTGTCACGTTACGATAACCGCTAATTACTTTATCCATCGAATTTCCATATATAAAGTAATAATTGATCTGATTACCAATTTCGCTCCAAAAGGATAATTTATTTTGTTCTTTATCAGGAACAGGACTTAGTGCTTTCAAACCAATATAGGCACCACCATCCGGTTTCCATTCGATTTTCAATGGAACTCGTTCGCCTTTTTTTAACAATACTGAAAACTTATAACTATTTGGATTCCATGCAGTTCTCCATCTTTCAGGGACAACTAGTTCATGATTCAGATAGACTTTTGTATAACCTGCATAATAGAGAATAAAACGGAAGATTCCAGATTCTGAAGGTTCAATGTTTCCTTCCCATAAAATTGTAGAACCACCAAATTTAAATCCTTTAGGGAATCTTTTTATAGTTTCCAAATTCTCATAATCAATGACTTGTTCAGTACGTTGACAAAACACTTTAGTCGGATCCGAATCTGTCAGATAAGAAGCAGTTAATCCTCCTTCTTTTCCATTTAAATCATAAAGCTTGAACTGGTTTATTTGTTTGTAATCATTGATATCTCCAAATTTAGTGATAGAGTAATTATCCCACAAAATGCCATAGTTCTTATTAGACACAATGAAAGGTACAGATACTTTTGTATTATATTGGAATAAGATTTCATTTTTTCCTTTATAATTGAATTCATCCGATTGGTGCTGACCTAAACCATAGAAAGCTTCATCATCAGTCGAATTAAACTTTTGATGAATAGTATATCCTTTGGTACCATCAATCGTAGTAGGTGCAAAAGTCTTTCCTACTCCTTCGCTTTCACCTAGTATTAAATTACCAAACTTATTATAGTAGCGGATTTCACCAGAATAGAGACTAACCGCAGCTTTTAACTCGGCAGTTGAGAGAAATACACTATCTTTGTTTGATGCTAAATTCCAAGTAGATTGGTTATCAACTGGAGCAACAGCTATGAGGCTTTTCTCCTTAGATAATTCTTTATTAGATGTTGCTGAGACATGTATTATCTTATCATTCACCACTTGTAAACGTAGAAGTTTTAACTTAGTATCACTATTGGTTGGCATAGTAATAACTACTCCATCAGACATTTTCTTATAGATTGCCTGATTACATGAGGAAAGCTGGCAAGCCAAAGCACAAAGCAATAGGTGTTTTTTTTTCATATTATAGGATTATTTGTTATTACAGATGACATTAAACTCAAAAATTGACGGAGGCGCGATGGCTTTTAGCACATTCAAACGAATCTTGCATGTAGAATATTTCTTTGGGAAACGGATAACCTTGCAATCGTCCATTGATTCATCACTATGGTAAATGGTTTGCCATTTGTCGTTTATCCAAATATCTATGTTATATTCCTGAATACGATTAGTACGGATTACTGATATATAATCTCTTGGGTCTGTTCCACTCTTGCGGTCTTGATACTCGAAAATAGAAAGTTTGTTAAACTTTTCTGCAGGGTTTAGATTAATAATTAATTGAGCCAAAGTATCTGCAGATTCCCAACGAGTTTGCATAGCACCATCCACAGCTCGCCAAGCTTCATTTTTGTTAGTTTCACTACTAGCAAGAGTTTTCATATTAGTAGATATAAACTTTCCATTACGTGGAAGTGGTTTACCTTGCTTTAATCCCAACCGCTTGCCCAAAGAAATTACCTGATTTGCTTCATGCTCAAAAATTCTTCCAGTGTATGCCGGTGGCACATCGAGCAGTAAAGTATTACCATTGTCAGTACACCAATAAAAAAGTTCTTCTAGCTCATCAATCTCACGTAGAGGTCTAGGCATTGACTTCTGAAACCATGACCATTGCTTACTCAGACAAATAGTGTGTTCAAAAGGCAGATAGTAAGATTTTCCATTGTGAAGATATTGTTTCTTATCGAATTTGCTTGCAATCATTGGATCCCACAGGCGAAAATCGGATGGAAAATATTGAAAATAATAAGCATTATCTTTAATCATTTCGTCTGGCATAACTTTATTACCTTTACCCTCTTCGTATACAATTGTATGGTTTACACCAAATGCGCATTTGGGCTGTAGTTTCTTTGTTAGTGAATAAAGCTGATCAATACCCCAACGTGAAACAGGGGCCACCCATCCTCCATCCAACCAGAGTTCTGCAATGTCGCCATAATTTGTGAGTAACTCTGTAAGCTGGTTCTTCATGTAATCAATATAAAGTTGGGGATTGGGGTCGTTGTAACATTTTTCATGCCGATCCCAAAGTGAATAATAGATTGCAAATTTGATACCGTATTTTTTACAAGAACGTGACAATGCTGCTACTACATCTGTTTTCACAGGCGACGAGGCCACATCATAATCAGTATATTTGCTATTCCACAAACAAAAACCATCGTGGTGTTTAGTCGTTAATAAAATATAACGAAAACCAGCTTCCGAAGCTACCCGTGCCCATTGGTCACAATCTAGTTCAGTAGGATTATATTTCTCCACAGGTGTAGTACCATCAGACCATTCATCGAAGGTGAAAGTATTCACGCCGAAATGAATAAACATACCGTAACCTCTCTTTTGCAACAGTTTCTGTGTTTTATTTGGTTGGTTAGAGGACACAATAACCTGAGATTGTAAGCTAATACAACATAAAAACAATAGATTTATAAATAAATATTTTTTCATTTGCTTTATTTTAAGAATATTATATATAAATATCAACTTCTCTGAGCACACAATTACTCAACAGCCACCAAGATATAGTTTTTACTATAACTTAAAAGTGATCAGTAAGCATGTAAGTTGGCTCTATATATAGCCTTATTAAATTTGCAACTTCTTTTACTTAGAAATGCTTTAATCCAACGGTTCTACATATATATTTAAATTGACAAAAACATCAGTAAACCTCTTCTGCAATAACTTTTGACTTTTAATTAGTTTATTTTAAAGGATTAATTGTTATTTTTTTAGCACATTAACTTGTGCAAAAAAAACACAAGATTAATAGTATATTCTTCTTCATTATGTTATTGTTTTAAAGTAATAGTCATAGCCAATCCCCCACCAGATAAGAGTTGAAAGGTTTTATTTGACAAATTATCAACCGCAAAAGACATATATTTATAATCAGTAGCATCACGATCGGCATTCACTCCATCTGTAAATACTTCAGCTATATATTTACCCTCAGGCAAAAATGAGAAATCAACTTCAACAGGCATTGGATTCCAATTACACATGGCCCCTATATACCAAGTACTCCCTTTTCGACGAGCTATAGAAAGAAATTGTCCTATTTTTCCATCCAAAGCTATAGTTTCATCAAAAACAGTAGGTACTTTCTTGATAAAGTTCGTACACTCTTGTTCGCGAGTATAAGCAGTCGGATTATCTGCCAACATCTGCAACGGGGCCTCAAAATCGATGTACATAGCCAGCTGATGACAGCGAGTCCCCATACTCATAGGGTTATCACTTATAGGACGAAAACAACTTTTTGAAGCATTGCGCATTGCTCCTGGTGTGTAGTCTATTGGACCTGATAACATACGGATATAAGGCATTGTTACATCATATAGTGGTGCATCATAATTGTGCCATTTAGCATTTTCCATGCCTCTTACACCTTCAAAATTAAGCACATTCGGGTAGAGAACATTCAAGCCAGAAGGCTTGAACATTCCATGAAAATCTATTAATAATTTATATTTTGCCGCATTCTCAGCTATCTCATAGCAAGATTTAACCATTAATTGATCATCTCTATCAATAAAATCTATTTTGAATCCCGCGATTCCCATATTAGCATAATGAGCCAAATTATAATCCATATTTACAGTCAAGCCACGCCAACTTGCCCAAAGAATGACTCCTATTCCTTTCTGTTTGCCATAAGTGATAATTTCTTTTAGATCAATAGATGGTGATAAAGCACTAATATCTGTTGCACTAATAGACCATCCTTCATCCATTACAATATATTCTAATCCATTACAATGAGCAAAATCAATATATTTTTTATATGTCTGAGTGTTAACACCTGCTTTAAAGTTCACATTTGATATATTCCAATTATTCCACCAATCCCATGCTACCTTTCCCGGCTTTATCCAACTAGTATCTAGAATTCTTGACTTACCCGTAAGTTTGTAGACCATATCATTATTCAAAAGTTCTTTATCTTCAGAAGCTATAATCACTGCACGCCAAGGTAATACTTGTCTTCCAGTAATCTTTGCTATATAATCAGTTCTTTTACTCGGCATCATATTCAAATTATGAAATCCACCAACTTTTGTTTCCAATGGGTATTTCGCAAAACGAGCTTCAAAACCTCTTACAGTTTTTTTATTTCTAGTAAGATACATTCCCGGATAGTTTTCCAACGCCGCTTCTAAAATAACTGCTTTTTTATGATCCTTCAGATCTATCAACAAGGGCAAAACAGAAAGAGAATCGGCCTTAAACTCTGAAATTTTAATTTCGTCATAAAGAGATTCAAATGCAGAACAATAAGGATCTCCATCTCTTAAATCGCAAACATAAGGTACGTGAGAAGAATAGTCTCCATCAAAGTTAAAATCTGCTTGTTCCGACAATACTGTTTGACTTTTTTTTCTGTCCATCACAAAACGATAGGCAACTCCATCATCATAGGCCCTATAAACAATTCCCCAACCATTTTTAAAAGAAAGTATCAATTCTTGATATTCATTATTTATTTTGTTTTTTTTATAAAAAGAAGTTGCTATTGCCTCCTTATGATACTTAAGAGTTTTATTTAAAACTCTTGCATTTACCCCTAAGATTTCTCCATCTTCCAATTTCAATGATAGTTCAGAAGGCGCAATAACAGATGTATTCGCATGACTTACACTCCAAGTAATCCTTTCTCCTATTTGGATCTCTATAGACACCTTTTTATTAGGCGATACAACAAAATATACTTTTTTATTAGCTCCCCATGAAACAGAATAACTAATGATTAACACAAGCAATAATATTATTTTCTTAGCCATTCTTAGTTCAATTTAAATAAATAATCTTAGTGAGTTTTATATTTTCTGACGAAGACCCAAGCATCAGTTTCATCTTTCCTGTAGGAAGTTCGAAGACTGATTTTTGAATATTCCAAAGACAAAGATCTTCAACAGGTAATTCAATTTTCACAGACCTGCTTTCACCCTTCTTTAATGCCACACGAATAAATCCCTTTAGTCTTTTGATTGCCTTATCTTTATTTGAAGAAACGTATAGTTGAACAACTTCTTCTCCATCTCTCTTACCTGTATTCTTTAAATTCATAGTTACCTGAAGTTTATCGTTCACAGACAAAGAACTTTTATCGATCTTTAAATCAGAATAATTGAAAGTAGTATAACTTAGTCCAAATCCGAATGGATATAATGAATGACCTTTGTAGTACATGTAGGTCCTTCCTTTACGAATGTCATAATCCAGCATATTAGGAAGTTCGTCTATACTGGACAACCAAGTTTGAGTTGTTCTACCAGCTGGATTATAATCACCAAATAATACATCAGCAATAGCATGACCAAGCTCTTGACAAGACTGGGTGATATGTAAAATAGATGGTACATGTTCTTGTGACCAATTAATAGCATAAGGGAAACTACTTATAAGAACAACCACAGTATTTGGATTTGCTTTGTAGACTAACTTAATTAAATCTTCTTGTTCTAATTGGATCGAAGAACGATCTACATCTTCACGACCTTCACCGGCAATTACTCCCTCTCCCCAAGGAGACGATGCCCATTCTGGACTACAAGTTGGATGATTACCCACACAAACAATAGCTACATCAGCCCAAGAAGCTGCATTTTGAGCCTCACCACGCTTATCAGCTTTCACATATTTAACATCGATATGTTGATTTTTAACAGCCTCACGAATACCATCCAATGGAGTCACTTTATAAGGGAGTGTGCCACTATACCAATCCTCAACCACATCATCGGAACGATTCCCAATAACTGCAATTTTTGTGATTTTTTGTTTATTTAAAGGTAATACCCCATTTTCGTTTTTTAAGAGTACAACAGATTTATTAGCAACTAAACGAACAAAGTCTTTTGTTTCCTGCTTAGTCCATGGATCGATTGTATCGCGAATGCCAATCTCTTTATAAGGATTTTCATCTGCATCATCAAGCATTCCTAGCTTTAACATGACACGAAAGTTTCCTTTAATATTCTCGTCCAATTCTTTCTCTGTAATTAGTTTTTTGCGATAAGCACTAATAAGAGCATTTCTGTAATTATCTAAAAAACGGGTAGTTCCTGCTTTAATACAAGCCTGAGCAGCATCTTCTAAATTTGTAAATACTTTATGGGTATTTTTTAATTGTTGAAAGGCACCACCATCTGTAATTACTATTCCATTGAATCCCCATTCTTTCATTAATATGTTACGTAAAACAGGGTGGATAGTACAAGGCCTTCCATTATAGGCATTATAAGCGGTCATTAATGCATTAGCACCACCTTTCTTTATTCCTTTCCAAAAACCGTAAGAGTAATATTCACGGAACAATGCATCATCAAAGTTGGATGAAGTTTCTCCACGTCCGTACTCGTTGCTATTTGCAAGAAAATGCTTCATTAAGGAAGCCGATTTCCAATATTTAGGATGGTCACCTTGCAAACCTTTCACGAAAGCAGTAGTCATTTCACCTACCAAGCAAGGATCCTCACCATAACATTCTTCAGTACGTCCCCAACGAATATCACGACCTAGATCAGCATTTGGTGACCACAAAATCAATCCACCCTTTCTGTACTTAGGGCTCTGAAATAGATAGCGACCTTCGTAAGCAATATGTTCTGCAACTTTTGTTTGTAATTCTGTATCCCAAGTTTCGCCCAATCCATATCCCTGCGGAAAGATAGTAGTTGGCTGTTTAGCACCTCTAGTTCTTTCATCCCATGCAGGGCCACCAAGTACGATTCCATGAATGGCTTCCGTGCTTCCAGCACCTTGCACTCCTAATCGTGGAACTCCGGCTCCTGAATATGCATTTACCTTTTCATCAAAAGTCATCAAAGAAATCAAATTATCAATTCTTTCTTTTTCTGGCAAATTAGGGTTTTGGAACGGATATTTATATTGGTTTTGTGATTGTATTGTCAATAAAAAGTTCCATAACAGTAATGAAACTAAAAAATATTTCATGCTTTTTGGGTTTATTAAATTATCAATTAATTATCTCATTTCATTAACCATCTTATCTGCTGCCACAGGCCACGTTCTACGTATTTCTTTTTTTGAATAGAGCGAAGGACAAGTATTCGGATATTGAGCTTTTAGTATTTCCAAAGCAGCCCATGCATCATCGTATTCTTTTATAAAAGATTTTTTTTCTTCTATACTGCATTTATTTTTTATTGCAGACAAATGAAATAAAGAACGAAATATGTGATACATCTGTAGCCCATATTCACATGTTACATGAACGACCTCTCTGGTATGCTTATTTTTGAAATTAATTTGCTTTGATAGTGACACAATCTTTTCCCAATCAGCTACTGATTCATCTTTCTCTTTAAGAATAATTGCCACCTTTATAGTATCATTTGGTAAATTAGGAAAAGTTATGTATTCATCTCTTGTCCACATAGCAAACACATCCTCTGGATAAGCCACACTACGAATACCACGAATGGTTGCATTTTCTGAAAGTAAAGCAATTTGTCTAAATTTCGCAGCATCCTTTTGACTCAGTTTCAGTATTTGAGTAGCATATCTATTAAAAATTGACTTCTCTGATTCTTGTGGATTTTTAGACCATTGTGCCATGACCCACGCATTAAGTTCACACCACAATTCGTCTTTAGGATATGGTCCTTCCCATCCTCCTCCACGGCTCCAAGTCCATACTCCTGCTAGTTTACCTGTTTTATAAAGGCTACGCAAATTAGAGATCTGTCCAGCCTCTTTCCTGGCAAGGTGTTCTTCAAAACCTTCTATAACGCCATGAGCTATATAATTAGGGAAAGCTCCTTTCCCTTCATACTCTCGAGCACATTGTACCTCTACCAATTGAGGATGTCGACCTAAACCTAAAACTTTACTAAATGAGTTACCTCGATGAAAATCACCTTCACAGTGTTTAACGCTAATCACTAAATTCTTATGAGGTTCCACCGCATTTGAAATATAATTATACTTTTCTTCATTTGTATCAAATGTCCACCATGTTCTAAAAATAAGCTTTTTGTTCAACTTTACACAAATCTCATCTCTTAGGATATTAAGCAATGGAATGATGCATTTATCGGCATTATCTTTATTTTGTATATTTCCTTTATGGTAAGGTGCATCTTCCAAATAAGTTTCTCCAATACGAACTACAATGCCATCCATTTGCGGAAACTGTACAAACATCTGATGAACCTGAAAACGAAGAATCTTCTCTGTCATCTTGTCCAATGGATTGCCAAAGGTTTGCTCTAAGTGATACTTCTCAATTAATCTTTTTGGAAGCAACACTAAATCGCTCATGGCATACACACTAACACCTTTTTTTTTACAATCAATAAATAAACTATCCAAACGATAAGCTTTCTTTTCAACCCAAATACGATCGGGAGATCCTAATGGCAGAATCTTTTTATCAAATCCGTCCCAATTGATTGCCAACATTGGAGAGTCAAAAAGGAAAAAGCACTTGGAATTAAATCCCATCTTTGTTAACACATCAGGATTATTGAATTTACTTATATACAATTTATCTCCTGGATTGTTATGCACCATATCCATTATATAAGGTAATGGTTTAGTTTGAGCAATTACAATCATAGATATAGATGTGACTAAAAAGATACAAAATAGTTTTCTTAATAAAAAAGAAAAGCATGTGTTATGTATATTATTCATTTATTGATAATATTTTATTTTAAAAAATATGAATTTAATAGAGAACAACTCAAAAAGTTAATATATGAGAGATAAAGAAAAGACTTTATCCCTCATATAAATCTATTTTAAGCCCAAAACTATTGCATCTTAGTTCTTTGCTTTAAAGAAATAGATCCAAGCATAACCAGAAAATCTTTGACGAAGTACAAGCTCATCATTTGTCAGTTTTACAATATCTAAAGTTCCTGGAGTTGTAGTCTTAGGCATACCGGCTCCAATAATCTGAACTTGATTAAAAGTTTTATTCTGATAAGTTGTTGTAAAAGTCTTAAAAAAGCCTTTTTCTGTAGAAATCACGTTAGATCCATCTGCTGATTTATGTACAAAAGTATAGTTAGCCGCACCTTTCAAATCAAAAGTCAATTCGTCATAGATAACCCCATCTTTTGTCAAATCAGCAATTGAAGGCCCCCACCATTCAACATCATTCATCATTTCAGAACCATTCCCCCAAAGCTTTCCGTTAGGTTTGTTAATATCCCAAACCCATGTTTTGCCAGCTCCATTGGCTGTTAAAAGATTCCATGAGTCTGGATTCTTGAAATATTCCAAATCGTTATTCTTAACTGTAACTTTTCGTTCAACAGTAGTACCTTTTAGTCCTACACCATAAGCTGTAAATTTTATAGTATGTTCTCCAGCAAAAGGCTGATAAACAGTTTCTTTATTTTTATTAGAAAAACCTGTGCCATAATCCCAATAAGGAAGAATTCCCGGTGTTTGATTTTCTAAATAGATATTATTTCCATCAACAGTTACTGATATTTTTATTTCGTCCGGTGATAACGATCCTGTCAATTCATTTCGATCCTCAATAGGGTCGCATGAAAATAAAGTTATCAATACTAGTAAGAACGAAAATATATTTATTTTTTTCATATTTATTGTATCTATTAAAATTATACGTTATTTTACTACCCAATAATCGTTCTGTTTCAAAACATAATTAGACAAACGAATTTGTTTATATGGAATTTGAAACAAGCCTTTACATTCTACAGGGAATGAGATTATTTTTGTCTCTTTGATTCCTTTATTATAGATCGTAGCAGTCTCATCAATTTTTGATTTTGCATAATCCAATCCATAACGAAGCAAATCATAATAACGGATGCATTCAAAAGCAAACTCAAAACGGCGCTCTTCACGAAGATTTTCAGTAGTTAAAGGTATATGATGATTTTGATCCTTATATGCTCTGTCTCGTACCTTATCAAAATATGTTTGTGCATTAGGAGAACCTAATTCAGCTGCCATAAGCAATACATCTGAAAAACGAATAACCATAAAATCATAAGGCTGACCATATTGAGTATTTACATTAGTGGCATTCAAGCGATCTTTACCATCAATCGCAACTGGCGTATATTTCTTCTGCCAAAAATAAGTCTCGTCCCGCTGATCACCTGTTACATATTTAGAGCCTTCATCAACAACAGAAAGAATAGATCCTTTTTTACGTGTATCATTACTATCAAAATCATTCCATAATTTAGGATTTACTGTACTTGCAATTCCCCATCCTTGAGCAATAGGATCCCAGTTTCCACTACGCCAACCTAAGTATTTAATCCAATGAGCACCTTCAAATTTGCCCCATGCACCAGAAGGAGAATATTTAACAACAAACACAGCTTCTTTATTAACCTTGCCTTCACCTAGATATTTAATAGTAGGATCACCAGTTAATGTTTGTAGATACTTTGTATTCAATCCATAAGCCCAAAGAGAACGAAAATCTGGCAACAATTCGTGCCCACTATTTGCAATTACATCTTCCAAGAAAGCCAAAGCTTCAGTTTTAGATACTGTGCCTACCAAATCAGTTTTTTTGTAATATCCCGTATAAAATAAATAAATTCTTGCCATCATTGACTCTGCGGCCCACTTTGTAATGCGGCCATAATCAGTATCTTTCATTGCAGCAACGCTCGTAGCTGGTAATGTTTGAATGGCATACTTCAAATCTTCTGCAATAAGTTTATATACATCATCAGCAGGAGCTTGCTCTTTATTTTCATTTACTGGTTCTGTAATCAATGGTATATTTCCATAAATCCGCATCAAATAGAAATAGTAATAAGCACGCAAGAAACGAACTTCAGCAGTATACTGATTTATGAGTCCGGCATCTTGCCCCCAATCTTTTTCTGAAACTTTCTTAAGGAACATATTACAACGATAAATGCCTGCATATTTATTTTCCCAAGGAGCAGTACAAAAATCATTTGTACTATACATTTTAAATTCATCAAAAGGAGAACCAGGGCCATCACCTACTCCACCACCACCATAAACATTATCAGAAGCAGCTTCAGCTATTTGGAATAAGTTTTCGTTTTCTTCTTTCTGAAGAGTTTTATAGCATCCAACCATGGCTTCAAACATATCTTGAGGAGTCTTATAGAAGTTTTCATCGACCTTTTGAGTCATAGGTAAGTCTTCCAAAAAACTATCGCCACAAGAAGAGCATAGAGCAACAAGGCTCAATATTAATAATATCTTTTTCATTGTTATTTAAATTTAGCATTAAAACTTAAGGTTTAAACCAAACATATAAGTACGTGCATGTGGGAAAGTACCAATATCAATACCTGAGGCCCAAGAATCATCTGCATAACCAACTTCTGGATCCATACCTCTATAAGAGGTTATTGTAAATAGATTTTGAGCGGAGATATAAAGTCTAAGCTGAGAAACAGGAATATATTTCTTTAATAGACCTGTAAAATCATAACCTAGCGTAATATTGCTTGCCCTCAAATAAGAACCATCATGAAGAGAAAGATCAGAAAATTTAGTCCAATTTCCATTTTTGTCATTTGCAACGACACGTGGAAAACTATTAGAAGTTCCTTCACCATGCCAACGATCAAATACATCTGTACACCAGTTATATTTCATACGATCAGTGCCTCTTTTAAGAACAATATCATTACCTAATACCCCATTCAAAGCCATAGAAAAATCAAAGCCATAGTAGTCAGCTGATAAGTTCAAGCCAAATGTAAAATCAGGATTTGACTTTCCAATTTCAGAGCGATCATTATCATCAATTACACCGTCATTATTTCGGTCTAAGAAAATAACGTCACCGGGAACTGCATCTGGCTGAATTAGTTTTCCATTCTTTGTATAATTCTTTATTTGTGCATCGTTTTGGAAAATGCCTTTTGTAGTATATCCCCAGAAATAACCTATTGGATGGCCAACCTCTGCACGATAATAATTGCTAGAACCATAAATAATCTTATCGGCGTTAGCAATGCGAGTTACTTCATTTTTATTGTAAGCCATATTAGCACTTACATTGAAGTTAAATTTCCCCACATTATCACGGTAACCAACAATAGCCTCAACGCCTTTATTTCTAACGTCTCCACCATTGATAAGAGGAGCAGAAGCACCAGCCGTTGCTAATACAGGAGCTGTTACTAACCAGTCTTTAGTCGTCTTAATGTAATAGTCTATATTAAAATTTAGTTTATTAAATAACATAAGATCAAGTCCAAAATCTGATTGCTCTGAAACCTCCCATTTAATATTTGGATTAGCTAATTTGTTTGGATAAGAACCAATCGTTGGGCTATCATTCGGTCCAAAAAAGTAATTTTCATTAGATGCTATTGTTGCAAGGTAAGCATCTGAAGTAATTTTTTCATTTCCATTTTGTCCCCAACTAGCTCTAAGTTTTAACGAGCTAATAGTATTCTCTAAAGGTTTCATAAATGCTTCATTACTGATAACCCATCCAGCAGATACTGAAGGGAAATATCCCCAACGGTTCTGTTTAGCAAATTTGGAAGATCCGTCAGCGCGAAACGTTGCATTTAACAAATAAGTTTCATCAAAATTATATAATATACGACCAAAATAAGAAACCAATGAATTTTTTCTCCACGGAGATCCTTTAGAATAAAAATTAGCATTGCTCGCAATATTAGTAGTATTATCTAACCAAGCATGATCAAAATCATTAAAGATAAGTCCAATATTGCTTCCACTTTGACTGGCTCCTGAGCTACGACTCGCCGATGTACCAGTAAGCAAAGAGAAAGCATTTTTATCCAACTTAAAATCATAGCTAGCTGTATTCTCCCATAACCAGCTTAAGCCACGTGATGTTGACTGATAAGCAGAAGAGACGTTACTAATATCATAAAGAGAATACTCATGAGCAGGACTTAGACTATGATTAGAGCTACTGCTTACATTTAAGCCAATACTAGTTTTCAATTTTAAGTTCTTGATAGGTTCCAAAACAGCATACAAGTCTGGCAGCAAATTATCGTTTTCGGTCTTGTTCTGTGCTCTCATATACATTGAAGCTACAGGATTAGCTTCTTCTACATTCCAGTTATATGGCTTTCCGTTAACAATACCGCCGTTTGAGTTCAAGTATTTGCCATCGTCACCATAAATTGGACGAAATGGACTTACTGAATAAACAGCAGCTAAAGTATTGTCATATCCATTACCTGTACCGATAGCTCTTGATGATGAGTGTGAGTAGGAAAGATGTTGCCCAACGGTCAAATAACTCTTTACTTTAAATTCTGTATTAATACGGAAATTTATACGTTCATAATTTGAAACGTCATGTCCCCCAATAATACCATCTTGTGAAGTATAACCTGCAGAAATAGCATAAACACCTTTGTCTGTACCACCTTGAATAGCCAAATTGTGATTAGTGACCATAGCATTCTTAACCGTCAACTTATCAAACCAATCTGTTCCTTTACCGATTTTGTCTAAATCAATGTTATAATCATTCAAAAATTTGATAGCCGTACCACCAGCATTTATATTCATTTCATTCATAATTGCTGCATATTGCTGTGCATCTAGCATATCAATCTTCTTATATACATTCTGAACACCATAATAACCATCATAGCTAACTACAGCTTCACCGACTTTACCTTTTTTTGTAGTAATTAAAACAACACCATTGGCAGCACGATTTCCATAAATAGCAGCAGAAGCAGCATCTTTTAGTACATCTATCGATTCAATATCCGCATTGTTCAAAAAAGATATATTATCAAGTTGAACTCCATCAACAATATAAAGAGGAGAAGAGTTACCAGTAGTTCCTAAACCACGAATCACCACTTTAAAATCTGCTCCAGGATGCCCTGAAGTTGATGTAATTCGCACACCAGGGGCTTGACCTTGTAATGCACCTAAAGTACTAACAGTGTTCAATTTTTGAAGTTCACTGCCTTTTACTTGTGCAGTAGCACCTGTGGCCAATTTTTTCTTCTGGACACCATACCCCATAACTACTACTTCATCAAGAATCCGATTGTTTTCTTTTAAAACAATTTTAAGATTTGATTTTCCATTAATTGCTAACTCTTGGGTCATATACCCTATATAGGAAATAACAAGAGTAGCATTCTTATTTGCTTGAATTTGGAAATTTCCATCAGTATCAGTTCTAACACCATTAGTTGTGCCTTTTACTAGAATACTGGCTCCAATAATAGATTCACCTTTCTCGTCTGACACATTACCTTTAATGGCTTGTGACTGTGCTAATAGTGGCAAGGATACACCACAACTAAATAGTAGTATTAATAAAAGAACTCCAAAAAATCGATTATTCGGATCTCTTTTCATTAAAATGAATTTTGAAATGTACATATTAGTTATATTTAAGATTAAAATTTGTTTTTGATTCTAATAATTTAATTATCGTTCCCAGAAAACTAATTTTCAGGATTGTTCTATTTGTGTTTTTCATTGTTTCTATGTCATAGGCTATTTTATTTAAATTATTATATTGCAAACATAGATATCTTATAGAGTACATAGGGTACTAAAATCAAAACATAAGTAGCCTTAATAATAATATACATAGGGTCTGATGAAAAATCCAAGTTGGTTTCAGAATAAGAGTGATCGCTTGTTTTATCTTGCAGCTTAGGCTGCTTTGACAGATTGCGGCCTCTTCCTATTGAACTAAAAAAGGAAAATGTAGAAGCAGATAACAACATCAGTTTAAGCTACAGATAAAAAAATTGATTTATATAGGAAATCAACAGGTAGAAATTAAGAAAACGATCAATAGATGTTTTCTTAGCCATATAGCGATATCTGTAAATAGACTTTATTTAAATATCATTAGGTTGAAAAGAAGATGTAATCCAATACAAACTTGGTTAAGAATTGGTGATAACACTCTATTCCGGTTTATCAAAAGATAATATAAAACTCCATCAGATTAATTCATAACCAAATACGGTAGTTTCTTGTTCCAAAGCACCTCAATATTTGACAGTAACCAGGTTTTACCATTCGTATTATTACCTTGAAAAAATAGATAACTTCTCTTTTTATCATCAAAAATACCCGGATGCCCCGATTCACTACTATTCCATTCATCTTTCTGTCCACAAGGTACAAATGGCTCGGTAAAGCATCTTCTCCAAGTCAGTCCATCTTCGCTTTCAGCTACTCCAATCTGTTGTGGTGAATTGTTATAATTACCTGCATAAAACATATACAGTTTCCCATTACGTTTAATGATAGATGGAGCTTCCACACAATTACCCTCCCACGGAAGCACAGGCTCAAGAATAGGAGCTGAACAAGCCTGTTTCCATGATCCACGGTCAAAAGTCGAGTTTGCAGAAGTAACAGCTACACCTAAAAGTTGCCGTTTGTAAGCTTTATCACGAGTTGCAAAATAAAGATAATATTTTCCTTTATAATTAAACACCTCTGCGTCAATAGCTCGCCCGCAATTCCAATCTCCTGTTGGACGAAATACAGGATTCGTTCTATTGCGTTCAAAGTGAACACCATCTAATGAATAAGCATGGCAAATAGCATCAGCAGAACCATTGCCATAGGTTTGGTAGAACAAATGAACTTTACCGTCACGGATAATTGCACAAGGAGCACAAATTCCCCTATATTCATGCGAATCGGAAGAGAGAGGATTAAGTTCTCCTATCTTCTTCCAGTTCATCAAGTTACTACTCTCTGCAATGCCAATCCCCCACCCTATACTTTGGTCTTTGGCTGCTGGAATGGTATAATACATTAAATATCGTCCCTTAAAATTAACAACGAACGGGTCTTTAGTATAAGGCTGTCCTATTCTACTACTATCACCATACATCATTCGTGTAGTCTGAATATTCTGTCCATAAACCATTACAACATAATATGAAATAAAAAACAAAAGCAATATCTTTCTCATAACCATTATAAATTATTTAGGGTTGATTATATATTGCTTATCTTTCTCTACTTCAAAGGTGTTTACATAAGTTTTGCCAGCTAGACTTGTTTCTTCAACAGTCTTTATCTTTGCACCCTTTACAGATATAGGAACATTCGTTCTCAAACGACAAGCAGTATCATTTTTGCTATGCAATACTGCCATTTTCAGCGTCCCATTCTTCCATTGCATATCTACATCGAAGCCTCCACGAGCTTTTAGACCAATTATAGAACCATCTTTCCAAGCTATTGGTAAGGCGGGAAGAAGATAAATTTCTTTCAAATGACTTTGAAGCAACATCTCTGATATGCCTTCTACAATTCCAAAGTTTCCATCAATCTGGAATGGTGGACATGCATTAAACAAATTAGGATATGTACCGCCAATATCAGTAAAACCACGTTCTTTAGTATAATCAAGATCATTTTGAAGCAGTTTATAAGCATGATTGCCATCTAGTAAACGCGCCCAAAAACAAACTTTCCATACACGTGACCATCCCGTACCACCGTCACCACGTTTAAGCAGTGTTTTCTTACATGCCTCAAATAATTCAGGAGTTTTATTTACTGAAATATCATTTCCAGGATGCAAACAGAAGAGATGAGATACATGACGATGAGTTGGTTCCGAATCTTGATAGTCAGCTGCCCACTCTTGTAAATCGCCATCTTTTCCTACTTGATAAGGCAATAGCCTTTTGAGGGTTGCACGCACAGTATCTCCAAAAGACTTATCAATATCCAGTATATTAATTGCCTCTATAGAGTTTTCGAATAGATTTCGCATTAGTGCCAAATCCATTGTAGCACCTTTAGCAACTGCCCAAGACCTACCATCTTCTCCTATATAACGATTCTCTGGTGAAGTAGAAGGAGACGTTATTAGATACCCTTTACCATCATCAACAAGCCAATCCAAACAAAATTCTGCGGCCTCTTTCATAACAGGATAAGCCGTATTCCGTAAATACTCCTTATCACCACTATAAGCATATTTCTCCCATAAATGTTGAGAAAGCCATGGTCCAGCCATTATCCAATTTGCCCATTGTGGATCACCCATCCCAATATGCCCTACAGGATTTGTTAAAGCCCAGATATCTGAATTGTGACCAGCAGCCCAACCACGACATTTATAGAAGTTTTTTGCTACATATTTTCCTATTTTCGACATATTGATAACTTGTTGAATGAGTGGCCAGTGCATATCACCCAGACCAGTTTTCTCGGCTCCCCAATAATTCATCTCCAAATTAATATTGGTTGTATAGTTACAGCTCCAAGCCGGTCTCACATCCACATTCCATTTTCCTTGAAGATTGGCTGCAATGCCCCCTTTACGAGAAGAAGATATTAAAAGATAACGTCCATATTGATACAAAAGAGCTTCTAATCCATGATCAGAATTATCCTTCTGGTATCGCTGAAGTCTTTCATCAGTAGGCAATAATTCTACCTCTTTATTTCCATTTAGATAAAATTTAGCTCGCTCAAAATAGTTTGAATAGTCTTTTAAATGATTAATTTTTAGTTCCTCATAAGATTTATTCTTCAGATTCTCCAAATAGCTTTTTGCCAATACCTTTTCATTTTTGCCTTCACTCATTGGACATTTATCGAATCCATTGAAACTTGTAGCAATAGAAATAGCTAAAGTGACTTGTGAAGCAGAAGAAATCTTTATTTCTCCATTTTCAATTTTCTCTTTTCCATTATTTTGTAATGTTTTGACACGAGTTTGAAAACGCATACCTTTACAATCATCATCCCACTGAATAGGTTCATTAGACGTATTCATATAGGTTGGATCGGCATGAGAAGGAGCACGTCCTTCCATTAAAAGTTCCTGACCATCCACAGAAACAGATGCATGCAATTTACTTTGAGTAGAAATAGACAAGTTCAATGCCTTGGGTTTCGATGAAGAAAGCTTCACAACAATTACCTGATCGGGATAAGATACAAAAGCCTCACGAGTATACTCTGTTTCTCCCACTTTAAAATGAGTGGTTGCTATTGCTGTATTCAAGTCCAAATCACGATAATAATCAGTCACTACTCCCTTATAGTCTTGCCGAATAAGCAAATCACCAACAGGTGCATAAGACTGACTGAAATAACCTTGCATCTTGCGACTTAACTGATCGGCCAATGCATAGTTCTTTTCATCTAGGGCTTTACGGATCTTTGAAACATATTCAGGTGCTTCGGGGTTTGGATTCAGATTCACCGGTCCACCAGTCCATAAGGTTTCTTCATTTAAATGTATCAATTCTTCGGAAGGACGACCATAAACAGTAGCAGCTAAACGTCCGTTACCAATAGGCATTGCATTAATAAAATATTCAGCAGGTTTATCGTACCACAATTTCATTACATTAGACCCCTCTTGGAGCACACTATTGGAGCAAGAGCTTGTTGCCATAAAAAGCAATGCGTACAAAAAGTTCTTTATTTTTATTGTAAATTTCATAATTTAAATGTATTAAAGGAGTTAGCCTTTGCCTTTACATTTATGTACTTCCCATTTACCTCAAAACTTACTGATTGAGATGCTCCATTCATATTAGCAAATACAACTATTACACTACCATCAAGATTTTTAAATGCCAATACATCTTTTGATCCCATAACTTTCAATAAAGATGCACCAGATTGCACAAAATGACTTAAGTGTTTCATTAAATAAAATTCAGGAGTATAGACAACATCTTTAGTGTTGGCATTGACAGTGACCATTGAATTCTGTACCCATCCCCAATAACTAACACCTGGTGTTTGAAGTATAAAGTTCCAATAGATATAAGATTTAGCACCATTGCCAATGTAATGTTTAATCAAGGACCAAGTATGTTCAGCTGATTTCCAGTTATTCTCCCCATTTCCACACTCATTTTCTGTTTGCATCAATTTCAATTGAGGAAATTCTTTATGAGCTTGAGCAATTGCATTCTTTCCATCCCACTGAAAGCCTAAACCTTTAATATATTTAGCTGCCTTAGAGTTGTTCATTGCAGTTTTTACATAATTAAAATCACCAACATTCAACGTACCCAACCAAATATTTACGTTTCTATTTTCTTTTTCAAAACGAGGGCCAAGATAATCAGCTATAAAAAGAGCAATGTCTTGCGGTTGCCATATACAACTTGGAAAAATTTGTTCAGCGATTACCTCATTTTGCACATGAATATCAGATACATTAATTCCCTCTTTTTTGTATGAATCTAAGAATTTTGAGAAATATAAGGCATAAGAATTCAAATATCCTTTCAACATCTTAAACCCGGTAGTACCTGTAACTGATTCTAATGATTTAGGAAGGTCATTGTATTTATCACTAGACAAGCTAGCATAATGTTCGTTAGTTTTCATCCAAGAAGGAGGGCACCAAGGCGAAGCAAAGAAACGCATATTAGGATTACATTGCTGTGCTCTTTTGATATAAGGTATTAGACACCTCTTATCTCTTTCAATAGAGAAATGGTTCATATCAAAATCATTTTTTATTTCATTTAATGAATAAAATCCAGAGGCATAATCACTTGCACCAATTGGGAAACGATTATAGTAAAAATTCGCACCCTCCGGTGTAAATAAAGCTTCAAATATTTTCTCCTGTTCTTTTACTGGTAACAAATTAAGTGCATTCCAGCCTAATTCATTGAAGCATCCTCCAAAGCCCTCTATCCTCTGAAGTGGTTGATTTGAAAACACTTCAATAAGAATATCTTCTTTAGTAGGTTTATCGTTGAGTACTATTTTTTTCTCTTTTACCCACGGACAATCATTAGTAGTAGATATCCATTCCACATTCTGTGCTATAGCCATTACTGGAATAGCAAACAAAAATGCAAAAATTTCTTTTTTCATAGCCTATTTCTTATTTTTTATTATATATACCACATCGAAATATAAGTGCTGATCGTTTTCCCCTACTGTCTTTAAAGTTATAGTATTTACGCCTTTATGGAGAGTAGCTATTTGAACAACTTCATTCCATTGACTTGGATCAGAACTATTCATTTTTAATGGAAGCAACTTATTCTGATTTACATCAAGCCAAACCTTATTTTCCCAACCTTTCCCAGCTGAATATCTCACCATTATTTGGTAATTACCATATTCAGAGACAGCCACAATAAAATTGGCACTATTATTAGTCCCTTTATTGAATCCAGAAAGAAATCCCATTCCTGAATAACCATAGACATTGGTTCCAATACCCGATGTTGAATATGAATGTCCATTTAACTCTGCATTTTCTGCTTCAAACAAATTCAAATCTGGAAATAGTTGCCATACAGAGGAATAACTACGTTTAGCACCCGCTCTTTCGCATATACGTTCTACATCGGAAGTACATTCTGAGGTAAATAGACGTGTGCTGTCTACCTTATAGTTATAACAACCTTTTCCTATTAAATTTTTGCTCTTATTAGAATAAATACCTTGAGCAATTATATCATGACTACCAGAATTAATTTTCAAATTATAATCATCTACTTTTTCATATACATTGTTATTCACATCATAAAAGGCACTACCATTATCTAAATATATGCCCTGTCCCCACATCGATCTATTAATTCTATTCCCTAAAATTTTGTTTCTTCCCTCTTTAATACTACTTCCTAGGGTATATATCGCACCACCATCAGCGAGCTCAAGCATCACATTTTGAATAAAGTTTTCTTTTATGATGTTATTAGTATTAACTGTATATGGTACAGCAGTCCATCCCCATCCTATATGAAAGCCGGAATAAGGAAGGTTCCGAAGAGTATTACCCTGGAACAGAGAATTAACAGGAAAAGCAGCAGCAATACCTGTAGATGAGCGATATTCAACACCACACTGTTCAATATGATTATTTATCACTTTATTGCCTGAAAGCAAACAAGATACATTTATTGGATCATAACTATTTTCACTCTCTCTATTTTTCCAATCACGATAATCTCCAATCTGAATAGCCGTGGCTGAAAGATCATAGAAAAGAGAACTCTCAATACTATTATTGCTACAGCCGGCACCCATATTAATACCTGCACATCCCAAATGAAGGAATTGGCAGTTCTTTATTGTAATATTTTCTGCGTATTTCAAAGAAACAGCAGCGCCATCAGCTATAAATTCGCCATGACCAGATTTATTCTCTCGTAAAACATTATTCTGAGCATCCGAATGTCCACTTGGTGTATTTGGTCGCAACCAAGTTGTATATTCAAAAGAAAGCCCTTCAAAAAAGAGGTTATTAACCTTTGTTTTTGCATTGTCGCCTCTAATTATAAACAACTTTTCAATTGTAGGAATAATAACCTTTTCCTTATCCATATTTTCCCAAAATCTAGGTTTGTAGAATAAAGCATAGGGGGTATCAGAAACTGTTCCTTCTTTATCTAAGTACCATTCACCCTCTTCATCCAAAAGTTCATATGCATTTTCAAAATACCAAGGAATACGAGTCGATGTTATTCCTTTATTTCGGCAATCGCTCCATCCTGGTTGCTTCATTGTAATGCGTACCAATGTATCACCGAACTGTTCTATCGAGGATATTCCACAACGAGGATTTGTCCATATTTCACGATAAACACACTCAATATTTTTTTTGTTTTTCCATTGCAATAAAGAAAGATCAGAAGTTAGATGTCCAATACTATCAGCAATAATCCATCTTTTTTCATTACCAATACTTCGAGCTCGACTAGCACGAAGTCCGTTAACAAATAATTGACGAGAATCAATGCCTACAGGCAATCTTGATAAATATATATTTTTCTTTTTATCGAACAATCTCCATTTTTTCACTTCAACACCTCCAGTAATAATAACATTTTCTCCCTTATAGGATTTATAGACTATCTTATGCCCATTATTACCTCCATCTTTAGTTGTGAATATGACGGGATTTGCCAATTGATAAACACCCTGTCGGATATAAACATAGATATCCTTTTGTTGTACTTTGTTTTCCTTAGCAATACGTTCTTTGGCAAATTCTATTGTTTTTAATGGTTGATTTATAGAAGTCCCTGTATTTGTATCTCTACCCTTCATAACATCCACATAGTAGTTTTTAGTTTGAGCACAAATGCCTAATGATAACAAATAAAAACCTACCACAAGAAGACTTTTATAGATATAAAAAGATTTGCTTTGCATAGCAATATTCATTAAATTGATAACTATTACAAAAATAAGTTTAAACAAATGATCATAAGGAATACAAATAATAACAAGATATGCTTATAATCATAACAAAAACAGATATAAAGATTTAAAATTTATAATGAAACCAATCAACATCAACAAATCCACTATCATTCAGATTATTATAGGTATAGATTCCAATATTATCACCACGAAACCCACCCCATTTCAATTTATACTCTTTTCCGAAATAATTAAATAATTTTCCATCTGTACTATAATAGTATGAATTAACCCCATCATTGTTTATTACTGAACGAATCCATATATTAGAGAATAGAGTCACATCTTTTTCTAATATTCTTGCGTTATCATTGTATTTTATAATTTTTCCTTTTTCTGTCATTTTCACGCCAAAAGTGCAATAATCAGATCCACCATTAAAATGACATAAACCAGCCTCTTGTCCCAGTGCCATGCCCGAAATATCCATTTTTACATCTACTTGGACAATATCGCTCTTTACATAGCGTTGGCATATAGTATTTCCAGCTTTAAAGAAAGTGTTTTCGATCAATGGCTTAAATGAGTACAAACGCAAAAATCCACGACGTTCGGTAAGCGACCATTTATCAGCACGTGGCTGATAATTCCACATCCATTGCGGATTAAGCTTTCTGCTATTGAATTCATCGCTACCTTGCGGAAAAGATTTTCTTTGTTTTTTTACAGGTTTTTCAGCTTGCCAAACAGGCTCGGCAATTTTATCGTTATCGTAGTCAACTCCAGCCATTGGCCAACCATCCACCCATTTTATTGGCAACAAACTGATAGGGCGACCATTCTGAAAGCCTCCACCTTGATGGGTAAAAAAATACCATTTTTTACCGTCAGGACTATCTATAATTGTACCTTGATCAAATCGTCCTCCAGTGCTATCCGGATGTACCATCAAATACGTTTGGGTGCCTTGAGGCGACACATCATACAAACCCGGATTACCTGGTGCTCCTGGTGTTCCGTCGGGTTTTGTTCCATAAATATTTTTAGAGCGAATCATCACTGCACGTCGATCATAATCTTCTCCAAAACACTCATTATGATAAAGATAATAATAACCATCCTTTTTAAATATTTTATTTCCTTCGCCCCATGTGGCCTTTGGTAAAATATAGGTTCCACGATCTGTTTGATCCATCGTTTTTATTTTCATTTTATCAATACTGCCATCAAGCAGTTGTGTGCCATCAGTTGACATCTGAAAAAGAATAGGGAACCAGTTTTCTCCCGGATTGCTTGTTAGCATATACGCCTTGCCATTTTCATCCCATAGTGGACAAGGATCATCCCAATCTAGTCCAAATAACTCAATTCCATTTTTGTCTTTCATTAGCTTTACATCCCATGGTCCAGTAATTTTTTTAGCAGTAGCAACATAAAATCCACCACCATTGTAAGTCGTAAAATACACCCAGAATCTTTTATTGTGATAGCGAAGCGAAGGTGCATAAATACCTTTGCTATAATGATCCATCACCGTGTAATCAAAGCGCTTATCCTTCAATTGGTTAGGCAAATCATCACATACATAACCGATTGTTTTCCAGTTCACCAAATCGCGGGAATGCAATATAACGATGCCTCCAGAAAACTGAAAAGTAGACGAGACCATATAATAATTTTCCCCTACACGAAGCACATCTGGATCACTGTAATCAGCAGGTAAGATCTGATTGCGATAAGTGCCATCTTCCATATCTCCCCAGCTTTTGCCATTATGTTGTGCTCTGATATTCTGCACATTAAAGCTAAATATAGAAACACATAAAAATAGATAAAAAAAATCTTTCATTACAGGTTCTTTTAATAAGAATTTATTTTATAAATAATAATAATTTATGAGCTGTATATTAAACTTAATTTAGTATGAATACTTCTCAAAATTTTGCTAGAAAAACTATTTAAAAAGACCACTTTACAGGCAAAAACTTATAATGATAATTTTTCACTAATGGGGTACTGTATAAATTTATTATATCAAAAATAAAGATTACGCTACTTTCATTTAATTTAAATGCTATATTTTTCAGAATATCACAATCAAAATAAATAGTTTAATACCTTTCTGCTTTATTATAAATTAAATCATTTAATATATCCTTCTAACATCTTAAAAAATAATAGATCAGAAAAAACCGTATTCTCATCTACAAGATAACTCGAATTTAATAAAATCTTGCCCTTTCCATAATCTAATTCACCAATAACAATAAGAGTATTATTATCTTCACTAAAACGGCGATCACTCTTCTGATGATGTGCAAAATACGCCCCATATACACGTTGTGGATAATTGCTAATAAAAGGCCAAAAGCCTTTTGGTTCACCTGTGACTTCCCAAGAACGAGTACTTATCACACCACCAGATGGAATAGGTTGGTCTCCAACAAATCGATCAATATAAGCAGCGCCATTTCCCCGCCAGTAACCAGACTGACAACCACCCCAAAACTTAACTGGACTAATTAGGAGTCTACGTTTATATAACTTTTCTGCTACAATGCTGTCAAATTGCATAACAATTCTAGCACCATCTTTTGCAGCAGCCAGTGCCTCATCCAACTCACGTTCTGTTGCTGCAGTACCTAACAATATAAGCGACCTTTTAGAAAGACGTTTCTCTAACTTTACTCCTGATTCAGACAAAGCCTGCACTGCACCATTCCAACCCAAAACAGAAATATTTCTTTTCTGCAAAATAATTCCGGCCAAAGATCTATTCTTATAAAGTACTTGTTCTATTCCATTAGCCACCTCCTTGTTGTTCAACGTCAAGGATGCCTCTAATGTGATGTACCCAGGATTCCAATCTTTTTCCAGTTTTATCAATAAATCTTTCTCTATTAATTGAGCAAAACAGTCTCCTCCAATAACCCTGTATAGAATTGTTCTTTTATATTGAGTATACTTCCCTCTTCCATCTTTTACACGTAATTTTAGCTGATACTCTCCTGCCGATAGCTTTCCTTCATTAATAAGATAAAGATCAAATCTCGCTTTCTGACCTACAGTAAAATACTTTCCACCAGTACGAAATATCGCTATTTGCAACGGACGATTCCAGTAACGTATATCTTCGATAGGACCATTAATATTTCGATTCAAATCAACGATAGCCGATGACCACTCATCAGGCATATCAGGACCAGGAGACCATCCGTTGATGGCGTATCCATCTTCGGCATTACTAGCCATAATACGTTGCCCCAAACGACCATCTGTGTACATTAGTCCACGAGCAGCCTGTTTTGTTAAATCAGCGGGCGTTTGAATCGCACCATTTGCCATTCCTTGCATACGACAACGTTCATATAGATCTGCTATCTTCTTAGACTGAGATTCATAGAGATTCATATCATAACCTCCACGTCCATGGTTCTGCTGATGAATGAGATAAGAATTAAACACTCCTGGAAAGCAACGCACTTCACCCCAATATACAATAGTGGAATCAATTGCTGTAATATGATCAATTGCTCCCTTTCCGTTATCTCCTTTCGGATCGTATTTAGGATTTAAATCACGTTCTTCAAAATATATTCCAGCATCAACAGTATGATGATCATTATAATCTGTTCTGATTTCGGATTCATAAGGACGGATATGATGCGTGCCTTTCATGTATCCACCCCAACTACCACCAGAACTATTTACAATTGCACGGCTGTCATCTAATTCGTGAATCAATCGCATTGCATATTCACGTTTATTAGTCCATTCATTATCCTCATTGCATAGAGTATAAATTAATAAGCTTGGATGGTTACGGTCACGCATTACCATTCTGCGAATTCGTTCATACATCTGTTTACATAAAAATTGGGACTTATCTATATTACGATTTTGCCCTCCACTATGAAATCCTCCTGGTTCCTCATATAGATAAACACCTAATGTATCAGCATTAACGAGTAAAGGAGCATCCCCCATACGACGATGAAAACTAAGGCAATTGTGACCAATATCTTTCACAGCCGATATACTTCTATAAGCTGCATCCGAAGTTGGATAAAGCCCAGTAAAAGCATAAATACCCCAATCAATGGCACTGCGAAGACGTATTCGTTTATCATTCAAATAATAATTTTGCTGCCCATTCACTTCTTTCACCTCAAAAACTCGGAATCCAAAAAACTGATTTTGAATATCACTTATCTGCTGACCATTACGAAGCGTTACTTTGCAAGTATACATTTGCGGATTATCTTCTGACCAAAGTTTTGCTTCTGGAACAGACAATCGTATCTTAAATTTACTTTCTCCTTGATAGAAATAGGCTGGCATTTGGGACGAGCAAAGAGTTTTCCCTCCTGCCTTTTCAATAATTTCAACAAGAAGGCTACCTTGAACAGGTTTTGTCAAATGATTAAAAGCTAAAACCTGAACCTCAATTTTATTCTCCTTTGCCTTCGGCAGATTTTTCACAAAAATATCCTCTACAAAAACGGGCTGACATCCTTGAAGTATAACAGACCCACCAATGCCACTATAATCCTTATCAGAAATCAAAGGATATGTACCCCATTCCAAGTTCTGAAAATCTTCCCATCCACGATTTCCTCCCGGATTTGTAACACGAAGTGCTATACGATTTGAAGCCCCTGGTTTTAAGAATGCTGAAATATCACAACGGTAAGGAACCATACCTATCACATCATATCCCGCCAAATGTTCATTGATATACACTTCTACACGTTGGCGATACTGGCTGATTGTTAAATAGACATGCATTCCATCCCAATCTAATGGCAGATTAAATGTTCGATAAAACCAACTCACACCATGATAGCTCCATTCGTTGTTCTTTCCAAATAATTCTTCTACTGATGCCGGTATTGAGCAATGCTTTGCCTGAGATGCATAAAGTGCTTTCCAACCAATCGTAGGTTGATTTATTGGAAGTGTTTGAATATTTACCTCATCTGGAAGATAAAGTTTATCATTCTTCCATGTCGCTATTGAATCTATCCAAGCATGCCACCCTGGACCAGAAAGAATAAATTCTTTTCGAGGTGTAACAGCCTCAATTTGTATACTTATTATATACAAAAATAACAGTATCAAAATTTTTAGTTTACTCATTCTCAAATTACCTCTCTTTTTAGTATATACCTAAACCAGTCATATTTATGATCCTATATTACATTATAAAAAGCAACAAATTTGATCTATTTTCTATCAATAGAAGTCTATATTTATATTCTCTGCTAAGCAAACATTTGATCAATATCAAAATCCGTAGGATTGAACAAATAAAAATATTAATCACAGACTTTCGATTTACCGTCATTTAATGTTGTTAGTGTAAAATGTCTAAACTTACATTTTCCTAGCTCATGACATTTCAATTAAAAGTCATTTTAAAGAGATTCCAATCAATTATCATTTGCAAAAATAGTATATTCATTTTTCTTAAATGGTAGTTATTTAATAACAAAAAAGGAGTTCTATAATAAATCTAACTCTAATTATCATAATGCAATACACATTGACTCTCATAAATTGATTTCTAGAAATCAGTATTAAATAATAATTCCAAAATAGTTTTTTCAATATGCAGATTTCACCGTCATATAAAAACAAATAACAAAAAAGTTCTGTTATTCCAATTCATTGACTTTCAAACAAGCCCTATCAAATTATATCGATAGACGAGATATTAACACTAACAAATTTATAAATCCTAGTGACCCGTTATTTTTTAAAAAAAAGTCTTACGATAATAGATATACCATTACCGTAAGACTCAGTTACAATGGAAAGGCCTATTGCTTAATTAAATGGATATGCTATAGTTACCTTATCCGTATAGAAGGTATCAATCGAAGCCACTGTAGGCGTATACAACGAACGGTAAGTAATAGAGCCCGTTTGGTTCATATTAGCAAGGTTTGTAACCCCATCTGTAGCCGGAACAATAAGGGTGGCATCTTCTCCACTGGCTAATTTGTAGAACAGTTCCTGCCCTACCAACTGTGCAGAAGTTCTAGATCCCCATGTCAAATTGACAAGTCCACCTACATCGACAGTAATCTTTTTCATCCCTCGTTGCGAAATAACAGCTTGAAATTTATCACCATACGTAGTTATAGTTTGATTAATTGGAATAGAGAATACTGTCTTATCTTCATTAGAAGTAATAAAGGTTAACTGATTTGAGCCTTCCAATAAATTGTTAATATAAACCACAATTGAGTCTTTGCGATTAGATGCAGGTAAGTCAAACCATTGCTCTTGATCATTATCACCTCTTTTTACAAGTAGTTTCGTTGCACGATAGTCTCCTACCCAGAATTTAAGAGCTGCACGTTCCTTTCCCGAATAAATATAAAACGAATCTAACTTTCCTACGTGTAAATCTTCACCATTTTGCAGGTACTTGTCATGCATTGAGTTGATATCATCACAAGAGAATATTAAAAACGAACTAAATAATGCTACTATAAATAATATTTTTTTCATTTTGATACATTTTAATATTATTATTTTTTAATGTATTTACCCCACCAATTCTGTTCTGCAATAGTGAAACCACCATTAGAATTACCACTCCACATAGATACCATTTCGATGCAGATATAACGTACAGTTGGAGTATCTTTCTTGAAGAAAATATCTAACCCATCAATTTCAGCATACTGAATATCAGCAGAAGTAACCTGAGTACCAGGCAAACCAGAAGGTTTGTATATGTGATAGCCACCATTCGGGCCTTGTTCTTCGGTCAGCAACATCCATCGATGAGAAGCCGGTTGGGCAGCCTGATCAAATGTAGGATTTGCTTGTGGATCGTTAGAACCCCAGACACGAATATACTCACCAATAGCACTATACTTATAGTTGCGGCGTACCCACAATTTCATACGAGTTGGTTTTATCTGTGACTGCATATCGAAAGTTATCTTGTTTTGCTTATTACCTCCAGCTGTACTATAACAGTTATCAGTTGTCGAATTACCAGCATGTAAGCCGTCCCAAGTTTTCTCAATATCATATCCCCAATAAGATTGATAAGTAATCAGATCAACACCTGTATTACTTGAAGATGGATTCCAACGTTTGAAAGATGAATTAACTATTCGTTCTTCAAAGATTGGTTTAGCTGTAAATTCATAAGCCTTTGTCTTATTACCCCAACGATCCTCAATGTGCACAGTAAACTTGCGTTCCATAGAGTCGATTCCTTGAATGGAACGTTCATCTTTCTTTCCTGTTCCTACTGCAAAGATTTTGCCTCCGGCTGGTTGCTCCATTTCACCAATATCATTGGCTCTATTCAATACAATAATTACATTAAAATCTTTAGGATTTGTCCATTTTATTTTCACACCGCCATAAGTTTCTTCTCCTGAGACAGTCTTAATTGTTTCGAAAATAGGAGATTCTTTGGGTACTACATCAATAACCACTGGCTTTGATTCATTACGGTTGACGTCAACAGCCACAATGGACACCTTGCGTATACTATCACCTTTACCGAAACCTTCGAGTAACAATTCATTAGTGTAAGCAGAAGCTTTAGCCTCTTTTATTACTTTGTTGTCTAACTGATAGGTGGCCTTTACATAAGAGAGATCTTGGTCTGATGGTGCTTTATAATGAATTTTCACGGCTCCAGGTAAGCTCTCATAAACAATATCCTTGACTTGACCAGGAGCAACCCCTTCAACAGAATACTGTCCATATTCATTCTCCTCTTTACAGGATTGCATAAATGCCACGCCGAGAAGAAAAAATAATGCAAAATATTTATTTTTCATATTAAATTATTTTTTTAATATAGTTTACCTATTAAACTTTTTTATTCCCAGCCAGAATTCTGAACCAAATTCAGATTCTTGTTTAATTCTGAATCCTTTATAGGCCAAAGATTATTTCTCGACTGATAGTTTGTAGTGTGAATTACAGTTGGTGTAGAAATATACTCTACGTTATCACTGATTTTTAAATTATATCCTCGCATAGTGCTGGCACCAAAAAGCTGTTCCATCATTTTCCAACGTCTCAGATCGAACCAAGCCTGGCCCTCGAATGCAAGTTCAATACGTCTTTCCTGACGAATGATATCTCTCATTCCAGCTTTGGTTTTGTATTTTTCTGGATACAAAGAGTATTTAGACCATGAGTCTTGTACAGATTCCAATCCAGAGCGTTCACGAACTAGATTTATATACTTATATACATCAGCAGCAGGTTCACCATTACCTTCTGGTGATTCATTCAATGCTTCAGAATAGAGTAGATAAAGATCTGCCAAACGAATTATTGGCCATGAATAAAAATCAATTTGTCCGTTGTAAGGTATTGCTCTATAATTAACCCATTTTCTGGCTAACATACCAGTAGAATTTACGCGTCCCGTATTCGTTGGATAAAAGAACCACTGATCATCTTTAGTCAAACGACCATGGCCAAACAACGTTGAGCCTTTAAAGGCAATGGAACCGTAATAACGAGGCTCTCGATATAAATTAAAGTTATTTGTCTGATAACCCGCTTTAATAACATATTGGTGATCTGTACGAATATTATATGCAGCATCAGGTTTGAACCATTCTGTTTTAGGAAAGTAAGTTTTATCTTCATCCATTGGCACACCATTCTTGGTGTAAAACACTTCAGCAAAATTCAGAGAGACTCCTAGACTACCACAGATTTCATAACCTACATTTTTTTGAGTTGGATTTGACGGATTTCCAGTATATAAATACTGAGGGAATCCATAGCGATGCTGAATATCACCATAAATGCCTGGATTAGACTGGGTTTGTGCCCAAATAATCTCTGTATTATCTGGTGATTCGCCCCTAAGAATCATAGCTGGTTGCAATGTCAAATCAATTTGTTTATTAGTTATTGTTCCTGATGGAGCTGTAAACTTATATAAACTTAGACCTTGTTCTTCACAAAAGTCTATTGCCTCTTTGCACGCTTTTGCTGCATCCACCCAACGCTGCTGGCTATATTCTGGAGAAAATAATTGACGATTATTATTATCAACCATCTTTGAATAATCCTGATTACCATTAAAAAAATCGCTGGCCAAAGTCACCATTACCCGAGCTTTTATAGCCATAGCAATAGGTTTAGTAATACGCCCCAAGTCAGTCAATTCAAGGCCACTGATATTATCAGGAAGCGCATTACTATTAATTGCTTTATCAATTAAGCCAACAATGTAATTGGCACATTCGTCTTTTGTATTGCGATAAACCTTCAAATCTGTTTTGTCAGTAAAGCTTGGGTTAGTATCCATTATTGGAATAGGTCCGTACATTTGGAACAACCACCAATGGTAATAAGCTTTCAAGAAAGTAACTTCTGCTTTCCAACGTTCTCTATCAACTGCTGGCAAGTCAGGTATATTATCTACATTAGACAAAAAATCGTTACACACACGAATAGCGGCAAACATATTATTTGTTCTGGTCCAATAATCAATATAAGGCCCATTAGAATTATTACCTGTTTCTAACAATGTTCTAGGAAGACCGGAAGGAGTAGAAGTCCAGTCTGTCTGATTCACTGCGAACTCTCCTCCCAACGCAAAACCAGGATTATCCCCCACTTGACGGTGAGCTGGCAAGAAACTGTAGCATGTATATAAATATTTTCTTGCTGAATTCTTATCACCAAACACAGATTGAATGGTTGCCACATCATCTGGTATCACGTCCAGGAAGCTATTACAGGCAACCATAAATAAAGCAACACAAGTAACAGCCACTATGTTTTTTATTTTTTTCATATATCTTTTGTTTTTGATTATAGACTAACTTGTAAACCTATACAGTGAGTTCTCTGCAAAGGATAAGCAAAGGCATTTCCACCTAACTCAGGATCCCACATTTTAAACTTACTAAAAACGAACAGATTGGTTCCGGTATAGTAAAGACGAAGATTGGTTAAATTAGCCTTTCTAAGCAACTTATGAGGAATAGAGTAACCTAATTCAAACGATTTGAGACGTAAGAAACTACCATCACGCATGTACCAAGTACTACTTTGTTCATTATTACTAATACTTGTGGTTGATAAACGCGGCCACAATGCATAGCTATTACGGTTCTCTTCTGACCAATAATTATCGGCAATAGATTTAAGAACAAGGTTTGAAGCCCCTTGTATAACGTTACTAGTACCAAGTGTAGAATTGACAAATGGAGAACAGCCTTTCGGATCTATCCATAATGCACGTCTACCTGTTCCTTGGAAGAAGCAAGACAAGTCAAAACCTTTATAACCAACAGAGACACCGAAACCAAAATTAACTTCTGGAACAGTAGGATAACCAATTGGCACCAAGTCATCTGAATTAATTTTACCATCTTTATTAATATCTTTATACTTAATATCACCAGCCATAACTTTACCAAAAGCTGTTTGATCTGAAGAATTAGCAATATCCAAATCATCGATAAACAGACGTTCTGCTACATACCCCCATTTCTGATTCCAGCTTCGTCCGATTCTTGAACGCCATGGAGTACCTATGGCCTCATAATTAGGTTCGTCAAAAGCTGTCACCTTATTGGTTGCATAGGTAAAGGTATTATGTGAAGTAATCCAAAAACCATTCCTAAAACTCTTATTATAATCAACAACAATATCAACACCTTTACTTTCCATAGCTCCGGAGTTTGCTTTCACTCCGGTCAATAGACCCGCGGTTGAAGGAAGATCTGAACGATCAATCAATACATTGGAACGCCTATCTCTGAAAAGATCAACTTGCAATTCCAACGTTCTGAAAAGTTCCAATTCGAAACCAAGATTAAGTTTCTTTGAAAGTTCCCAGGTAATTTGATCATTAGCATAACGTCCTATAGAAACACCATTCAAATGTTCACCCAAACGTTCTCCAAATGTATATCCATACGCAGCATCGTCTACGTTCACATTAGATAGATAGAAATAACGATCTTTTGCATCACTACTCAATTGGTCGTTACCAACTAAACCATAAGTTGCTTTTAATTTTAATTTACTAATTTTATCTTGAAAATTTTTCATAAAATTCTCATTTGAAACTAGCCAACCAAGACCAACTGAAGGAAAGAATCCCCAACGATGGTTTGCAGCAAAACGTTCACTACCATTATAACCAAAGTTGCCTTCAATAAAGTAACGTGAATCATAGCCATAGGCTAGACGACCAGAAACTCCTGTATTACGATAAGGAAGAGTAGCCAAAACTGCTAATTTTACATCATTATTTGGAATCACGGATGTCTTGTAGTTACGCATATAACCTACCAACAAGCCAGATATATTATGTTTTTCATTGAAAGTACGGTCATAATTTATAGCACCTTCGAAATAAGTTGTTGCATTAGCTTCTGTTGTTTCTTGATCATAGTTCAAATAGTCGGTTGCTCCATTAGCTAATGTAGGTGGGTTCAAGTTGGTCAACTCATAGGTATTTGTCGCCGGATTATAACTGTCACCAATGTGGTAGTAGAATGGATTATATTGACGTTTAGCACCTTCATGAGTGTAACGGTCAGTGGAGAACAAACCTCTTGCACTCAAACCTTTAGTAATCATATCCAAGTTCTGCTTTACTTCGAAGGTTGAAACAATTTTTGAATTATTGTACTCACGGTAGCCTCTCTGCAAATCGGCATAAGGGTTCGGATAGTTGCCTGTACCATCATAGTTTCCAAATAAAATATGTTGAATGCGGGCATTTTCTCCTTCTTTCGGATAATAAGCAGGGAAAAGGACCGGACTAGCTTTCATCACACGGCTAAACATCTCGCCAGCACCATATATAGGACCAGTATAGTCGTCAACTGTCACACCTAGTCGCAATATAACCTCAGTAGTTTTTGTTACGTTTACGTTTACATTGGAGCGAAGTTGGTAGGTATTCAATTTCACATTATTATTAAAGTTATTTTCTCCATCAGCTTTCAACATTCCATTGTCCACATTATAAGTGCCACCAACATAATAACGGGCAAATTTGGATCCACCTGAAAGACTAAAGGTAGAACGTGTATTCGAAGAACGTTTTTTGAAAAGCATATCTTGCCAGTCTACAGCCGGAAAAGCATACTTATTAATACCACGAGCAGTATTCTCTATTTTATCTTCTGAATATAACTGTATTGCTAGTGGATTACGTGTAGCAGTTGCTTGATTATGCATTTTCATATAGGTAATAGGGTCTGTTACATCAACCATATCTGTAGGAGCAGAAGTAACCCCTTCCACGCGAACACTTACCTTTACTTTTCCCTCAACACCTTCTTTGGTAGTTATTTGCATGATACCATTTGCACCACGTGCACCATAAAGAGCCGTAGCAGTGGCATCTTTCAGTATAGAAAAAGTAGCAATATCATCAGGCTGAAGACGGGCTAGGTCGGTTGAAGAACTTTCAATGCCATCAATCAGAATAAGTGGAGAGCTGGATGCTCCCATCGTTGAGACACCACGCACAAAGAAATCCACACTTTGCTGACTTGGATCACCACTTGTCTGATAAGCAATAACACCTGCCAACTTTCCGGCAAATCCAGTTGTCAGATTACTGGAAGAAACTTTCAATTCCTTTGTATTAATAGTAGTAATAGAACCAATCATACTCGATTTTTTCTGTTTACCAAAAGCTACAACCTGTACCTCATCTAATTTTTGGGTATCACTTTTCATTTCAACATTTAGTTCCGTCATAGGTCCGACTTTCACTCGTTGTTTTACATAACCGATAAAAGAGAACTCAAGTACATCTCCTGAAGATACTCTTATTGAGAATTTACCATCAAAATCGGTTGTTGTACCAGTAGTTGTTCCCACTATGACAATACTGGCACCTGGAACAGTCGCTCCTGTTTCATCCTTTACAACACCGGTTATGGTCTTCACTTGTGTTTGCGCTATAGATAGCATACTACTTACCATCATTAATGCGACACATAAAATTAGTTTTGTCGTATTCGACATTATTTTTACCATAATAATTAGATTCTTTATTATAAAAAAGGTTAACTTATTTAATTATATTAATAAATAAATTTATTAATATAATTCACAAACGTTTAATTTCATCATTAAGCCTAAAATTTACATTTAATAAAAAAAAACTAAAAACAGATATCTTTCGGGGCGGCTTTATTCCCCAAAAAAGATGCAAGCTGTTCTTTTATTAATTAACTCGTTGTAAAAATAGAGTATTAATAATTACTAAAATGTAGTTAATTAAAAACATAAAGTATACTTAATAATAACATAAACAAAATAAAGACTCTTGAATTAGTAAGTTTTACAGAAGATGAGAGCATCCTTATAGCGCGAAAAATTAAGTGTAAAAAAATCTCTTTTACAAATTCTACTTTTTAAAATATTAGTATCCCTTAAAACTCTATTAGTTATAAAAGCAAGTGGTAAACGCTAGATATTTATCTCCTATTTATACTTTATTTTTCAAAACAAAACAGATGGTAAATATTATGTGAATTAATATATATTTTATCGTATATCATCTATTTAGTTATTAGAATTCATAAATAAGTCAGAAACAAGATAATCGATATAAATTATAATTGCATAATGAAATTTGTTTGATAGTTATATCCACTTTGTAACCCTCCTATTTGATGTATTTGAAAAAAATGGCTTTTTCTGAGGAATAATAGTAGAATTAATATCCAATACAAATAAGCGCCAACGCTTATATCTTTATTCTGTAGCGTTTAAATGGAGCCAGAAGTAATGCAAAGCAATAGAATTAAAAAGAAGAAAACAAATTCAATACGGTTCTGAAATCTGACCAGTAAATTCCTTATTATTTCCCAACACTCAACAGTAACCAGCGTACGATCATATCATTCTTAAAGAAGTTAATTTATCCAAGTGAGATTTATAAGTGACCAAGCTCGAGAGCTTTGACAGAAAGAGTATAATTTAAAACAAATATAACAGAGCTTTACGTTATTCACCTTTATTAGAACGGTTTATAGCTACAGCTAATATCTGATTGTAAAAATATAAATAGCGAATAAAATCATAGCAGCATATGATTCTAATAATAACATTCAATAAAAATAGATTAAGATGTACAAAATTCTATTTGTATTTGTTTTAAAAAGGCCTACATTTGAAATTATTTAATACAATTTTAAATTATGATAAAAAAAACACTACCCTAAATTTAAATTATGAAAAGAATTAAACTTATCTGTGCATTAGTTCTCTTTTTTGCAGTAAAATGTTTCGCTCAGCAAACTTCCGTATGGGGGGATTTGGGTAATGGAGCATTTCGTAACCCTGTGTTATCATCCGATTATAGCGACCCCGATGTTATTCGTGTAGGTAGCGACTATTATGGTATAGCTTCTACTTTTTGTTTTTCTCCCGGTATGATAATCATTCATTCCAGAGATTTGGTAAATTGGGAAATTATTGGGCATGTAGTGGATGATATATCTTTTCTCAACCCCGAACTTAAATGGAATCAGATGAAGGGATATTACAATGGCATCTGGGCTGGTTCTTTACGTTTTCATAATGGCATGTTCTATTGTCACTTTACCACTCCACGAGGAGGATGGTTCGTTGCAACCACAAATGATATTCGTGGCAAGTGGAATGTACAAGCTATGAAAGATAGAAATGATAATGAGTTGCGTGGTAAAGGATGGGATGATACTTGCCCATTGTGGGATGATGATGGACAGGCATATATTATAGCGAGTAATTTTGGACATTATTGGTTTCCACATCTTTATAAAATGAGCTCCAACGGTACTAAATTAGAGGATGGGATGATTGATCCCAGCTGTGACCGAAAGAAAAATATTGAAATTATTGGTGGTTATATCACTAAGCCAAATCGTACAGCCGAGGCGAGTAAACTCTATAAATGGAACGGCATGTACTACTTCTACTTTAGTGAGGTTAGAACGATTCATGGAAACCAGGTTCGAGTGCCAGTGATGCTGCGCTCTAAGAATATGTATGGTCCTTATGAAGAAAAGTTGCTGATTCATTCACAAGGAAAAGATGTTGATCTAGAACCCAATCAAGGAGCTATTGTTGATACACCTGATGGAAAGTGGTACTTCGTGACTCAACATGGAACAGGCAATTTTGATGGTCGCATGATGAGTGTACTTCCTGTTACATGGGTTGATGGCTGGCCTATGATTGGCAAAGATATTGATAATGATGGAGTGGGTGAGATGGTTTGGGAGATGGAAAAACCAGTAAATAATGAACAAGCAAAAGAGTCTATTCAAACTACCGATTTTTTTTCGTCATCTCAACTATCTCCTCAATGGGAATGGAATCACCAACCTAGAGCCGAAAAATGGTCATTGACCGAGCGTAAAGGTCATTTACGTTTATATGCCTATTCACAATTAGAAAAGGGCAGTTTCTTCACAACCGGCAATATAATTTCTCAGCGTTACATACGTTATGGAAAATGCGAGATAATAATAAAAATGGATATAAGAAACATTGAAGATGGTCAGGAAGCAGGTTTAACTCATTTCAATGGTGGACGAGACTACTCTTGTCTGGGTGTAAAAAATGATAATGGTCAAAAACAACTCTGCTGGTCAAAAAAACAAAGTCAGGACAAAGATGTTACTTTTATAAAAGGAAATACATTGTCTCATAATATCAGGTATATCTGGCTAAAAACAGTTATTAACTTTTCAGGCGAAGCAATTTTCTCTTGGAGTTTTAATGGTAAATCTTATCACACCTTTGGTGGAAAGTTCCAATTGGCTTGGGGAAACTATCGTGGTAGCAGAATAGGTGTATATACATATAACAACAGAGTAGAAAAAGGATTTGTCGATGTCGATTTTTTCTCTTATAAAACTCTGACAAGATAAATCAAGCAGAAATACATAAAGAAAAAAAGTTTATCTTAATAATGCATACTATTAGATAAAAAAATTTAGTTCTAATTTGCAACTACTCAGCTATATTAAACCATTGATCTCAAAAATAATACAACTTATATAGTTGCTTGATTTTGGGGATTTTGGCCTTTAATTCTATTACATCGTCGCAAAAACGCCTCATTTTATGCAATAGAGTAATGGTTATCTAAATCATATCATTATTATCGATTTATATAGCTGAGTAGTTACTATAATTAATTAAAATCATTATCCAGTCACTTCTTAAAATGCCAATAAGCTGCAAATCGATTCTTATAGAAAGAGTACAATGGATAAAAATACAATATTTGCTGAGGTTCGGTTTGATTTGTTCGAAAACAAAGTTGAGTTGAATCTATTCTACTAATCCAACTTAAATCAGATAAATTCCCGGTCAATCTTGGGATTGATATATTTACTTTATAAGATTCCGGGATCTCTCCATAAAAATTATTTGTTGTTCTAATTAGCTTGTCTGTAACACCTTCCGTGCCCAAATCACCTGCCAATACTAGAGGCCCATACATTATAGATGCAATATCCGGAGCATCAGGAGTTGGCAATGCCCACAAAGACATCGGTAGTTGAATCTGTATCCTGTCGTTTTGCTTCCAACTGCGATGAAGTACACAATAACCATTTTCCTCAACTTTCACCTTTATCGGCTTCCCATTAATCTGAACAGAAAATCTCTGTTTGCACCAATATGGTACACGCAACAAAATATCAAATACACCGAAACCTTTTTTGATACAAATTTCTGTTTCCGACTTTTCAGGAAATTTTGTTCGTTGTTCAATTTCAACCCTTTGTTCATTCCAATTCAATGTTGAAGGTACATATTGATTTATATAAAGTTTTTTCTTTCCCTTAAAATAGAAAGACTCTGCATATCTAACATGATTCTCCATTCCGGTGCCTGTGCAGCACCAAAAAACGTCTGTGTTTTTTCCAAATGTTTTAAAACTTCCTGATTCCATAGTATGTAAATACATAAAATCTCCGGTCTCAGGATGAATGCTCCCTAATATATGATTAAACAATGCTCGTTCCACATAATCTGCATATTTAGCATTCGGTTCAATTCTAAACAAATCATTGCTAAGCTTAATCATATTGTAAGTGCAGCAAGTTTCTCCTGCTTTCCCCCCCAACTCTAAAGATAACGTATCTGGTCCATAATTCCAATGTTCGTGATAGCCAGTAGAACCGTTGCTATAAGACCGATGAGTTGCGACTTCTTCCCAGAAAAAACGAGCAGATTCTCTATAAGAGGCATCTCCTGTCACTTCATACATGCGTACAGCTCCAATGAACTGAGGTATTGTAGTATTGGAATGATTATAATTGCTAGTTATCCTACTATTGAGTACATCCTTATGATTTAAGGCCGGTTCTAATTTATCGTGCTGATGAAAAAAACAGGCGCATTTTAAATACTCTTTCTTGCCTGTTAATTGATAAAGATTTAATAGACTCTCAGCAATGCCTCCTTGCTCCATCTTATCCAATACAACTTTCCAGGCGTCCTTGTTTGTAATACGCAAAGTTCGTTCGTATAAATAATCGCCTATATGGGATGCTACTTGCAAAGCCTGATGATTAGATGTTAATCGATAGACATCTATCAATCCTTGCAAAATTTTATGCAAGGTATAATAGGGAGCCCAACCCTCACCTGTAGAATCAACTTTATCCAGTATACTTTCTGGAAAAGCACTCAAGAAACCAGAATTAAATCTCTCTTGACAGTTTGCCAATTCATTAACCACATAGTTCAGATTTGCTTTGATAGAGACATCGGATGTAATTGCATACCTATAGCTCATAGCTGTTAGATAGTGTCCCATCGTATGGCCTCTTAAATCTGACGATTCCCATCCACCATACTGGGAAACCCCTTTAGGATTAGCTATTCCCGCATTTGCTCTAAATGTATAAAGTAAGCGATCAGCATCAATGGATTGTATAACCTTACTATCCAATTCTTCGGCTTTTTTAAACGCGCCATCATTTATATGCACATCTGATACGGAAAAACTGGCTATCTCTTTACATGATTCTTTGTGCGAAACACAAGCTGTCAAGAATAGGGACAAAAGGATAAAAAACTTATTAAAAACAAACATTTTATTCATAGCTATACTTAATTTACAATTTGAGGCTTCTCCCACAAACAGTTTCCTTCATTATAAAGTTGATTATTCTCCAATCCATGCTTACCAGCTCCCTTCTTCATTAGTTCAATCAATTCAGAAAAATGAGCTTGGTAGACATCACGAGGTTTTACCTGATTTTTATTGCAAAGAGAGGCAGCCAATCCAACGACCTCTCCCAGCATGGCAGTTGTGCGCATTACTCGGATTGTGCCTAGCGCTACATGTGTTACGCTTATATTTCGTCCGGCCATATACAGATTGTCCACGTTACGAGAATAAAGGCAACGATATGGTACAGGATAGGGATAGATAGGGGTGTGAACAGCAATAGAAAGAAATTCTTTACCGGGAAAGAATTTGCTATTGATGGAGTCTGCAGAGTGCAAATCAATGCTCCATGAAGTAGAAGCTGTTCCATCGGGATATATTTTATACTGCATCAAGTCGTTACCTGTTAAAACATAATCACCTATCAATCGACGAGATTCTCTTTTGCCAGCTATATAAGCAACCCAATCCAATTTTCTTTTTTGGAATTTTATCTTCTCTATCGATTTATTTTTCAAATAAGACCAATTAGAATAAACAACCATCAATCCGTAGTCACGGATATATTCGAAGTCTTTAATCTGGTCGAAGTTCATGCCTGTCTCCCATGTCCAATCACCCATAGTGATAGCATTTTTACTTTCTTCATTGAAAATCATGCCATACTCAAAAAGAGGAAACGCTTCTGGTTGCTTTCCTTCGATTGAATGCCATTGAACAGATGATCCCATGGTCAACTTATCAGCCACCTCGGGAGCCCTTAGCTCTCCATATTCAGATTTTGCCTCACGCCCCATCATATAATCAGCTCCAGCCAAGGCACCCACAGTCCCGTCACCAGTACAATCACTAAAAAGAGGGGACGTAAAGAGAATTTCTTCGCCCGTTTCGATATGTTTAGCTAAAACAGACTGAATACTATTTCCTTTTTTCTGCAAAGCAATAACACGACAATTTGAAAATAAAGAGATATTGGGTTCCGAATCAATCCATTCCTTTTTCTTCTCGTCCATATAGTTTCCGGCTGGTTGTGCATTGCCCCATTTTACAGGGCCAAACTCTTTCACCATATTTCCTAATTCTTTGTAAGGAGATAGCTCAATACGTCCACCCAGATGAACTCGAATTTCTGAACTATTGTTTCCTCCCAACACAGGACGGTCATTGATAAGAGCCACCTTAAGCCCCTGTCGGGCGGCCGCCATCGCCGCACACATACCCGCCAATCCACCACCACATACAACAAAATCAAAATGTTCATTTCGGCGGGAAACATTTGATATGTTCAGCAGTCGGCGACGGAATTTATATAGTAACGCCATATCAGATGGTGGAGCCTGCTTATTTGTTGAAAAGTAAATGGCATCACAACGACCATCAAATCCTGTCAGGTCATTCAGAGAAATAACAACTTGTTTATTGCGAATATTCACTTTACCTAAATATTGCCACTCCCAACGAGTACCTTGAACACCAGCTACAGTTGACAGCCGTTTATTGCCAACAGTCAATTTAAACTGTCCAGGTCCTTTACCTAAAAACCAAGGGGAGGTCCAGTTATAAGTACGCACATAAACATAAAAGTTCCCTTTCTTTGGAAAAGTGACAGATTGACTTGCATCAGCTACCGGCACCCCCATCCCATGGGCAATCAGATAAGGAGAACCCATAAGATCCATAAATTGTTGATCAACAACCCATCCTCCTTTTTGTGGAAAACTCTCAGCCTCAACTAAGAGTTCAGCGGCTGATATATAAAAAGGAGAGAGCAAACTTAGAAATAAAAGAAAAAAAAATCTCATAAAATTAATTGTATTATTATAATTATTGATTTTTATGCTATTTATAGGGTAACCTTTCCTCATTACACTGTAGAAAACCATCTCTGTAGAATCAAAAGATGGAATAAAAGTCAGAAGACTTTCTTTGTTCACTTTCAATCCTTATCCACTCTGTTTTTCCTATTTTATATTAAGACATAATAATAAAAATTTAGCTCCACCTTTAAACAATAATTTTTACAGGCACAATTCTTATCATTATGTCTGTTTATTTTTATTTTACTTTAAAATGCAAATATAACTCTAAAGAATAGTGCAAAGGGTACTTAAATCATAACAAAAGCAACTAGTAATCATTAAGATTCTAGAAGATATAGAAAAGCTATAAAATGATTTAACAAATTAGATAATTTCACAAACGTAGTAATATTTTTATTTTAGTTAAACGAAACCCTCTCTACCTAAATTCTCACAATTAGTTAAAGCATAAAAATCATTTATTGTTTAGTCTTTCTTACTTTATTACTACCATATAGAATTAATGCACCAGATATCATTATAAATGTTCCAACACAAATAATTAATGTACGTCCATTGCTGGCTTGGATTCCTAATATATCAATCACAAGGCCAATCATCGTAACCCCAATTCCCATTACTTTTATACCATAAGCATTAGCATCTTTTTGTCTTTTTCCATCCTGTATCATTTCTTCCGTTTTGGTTTCAAGTTCTTTTAGCTGCTTATTTTTCTGATACATTAAATAGTTTTCATAATCTTTATTAGGCAACGGATATAATTTAAACCAAACTTCACTAATAATCAATAATAAGAACGGAATGCTTACACCAAGTATCATTTCTTCCGCACGATTTAATTTAAAGTTGTTTATTATCAACGGCAAAATAAACTTAACGAAAACATTCACCAGAAGACTGGTAAACGTAACAAAAAGGACAGAACGACCTGTTTGCTTTTTAGAGAAGAGAGACCATATTACAGGTAAATAAAGAGGCACCCCCGTTAAAGCAGCAATGCTTATTACTACATTTACTATTCCGCCCATTCTAGTTATAGATAGAGCAATCAAAATAGCTATGATTCCGAATACTATAGTAGAAAGTCGAGCTACTTTCATCTGTTTAGCATCAGAACTATTAGGTTTCAATCTTTTATATATATCATTAGTAATTACACCTGCAGATATATTTAGTAAACCATTCAATGCGCTTGCTGTAGCAAATATCAAGCCACCAAGCATTAAGCCCAACAGGCCTACAGGTAAAGCCTCCTTACACATCAACAAATAGGCTCCTTCGTCCTGCATTCCATTCAAAACAGGATTATAAATTCGATAAATCATTGGTGGTAACATCCATAATATCGGACTAAATAAATACAGAAGTCCGAACATCCATCCTACTTTTTTTGCATCTTTTGGAGACTTTACGCTTGTATAACGCTGAACGTATGACCAGCTTCCTCCTAGAAAGAAAAGATTATAAATACAAAATGCAATAATAAATTCCCATGTATAGTCTCCATTGAATACATTAAAAAATCTATCCGGAGCTTGTTCAATAAAATGATGTATTCCTCCAATTTTATCGAATGATAAGGGCACAACAATCAAAATTGCCGCAGTTAATATTACAAACTGAAGGATATCAGTCACAATAACAGCCCAAAGTCCTCCTACTGAGACGTAAAGTATACTAAATAAGCCCAAAAAAATTATGCAAGTTGATAAATCTAAACCAGTGGAAACTTGTACAATCTTTGCCACAGGATACAAAAATGCTCCTGAAGAAAACATAGAAATTAGTAAGAAAAGATAGGTGTAAGATTTCTGAGTATTCTTGCCTAAACGTGATATGATATACTCTGCCGCTGTTAAGGCTCCTGTTTTATGCCAACGAGGCGCTATAAAGAAACCTACTAACAATCCGGCAACACACATTGTTAATTGAATAGTCACCGCAACTAATCCATGTGAATAAGCGATTGAGCCCCACACAACAAAAGTTCCAGCTGAATGAAATCCCATATACAAAGAAAGCCCACTAATCCACCAAGGTATTGCACCATCTGCAGCAAAAAAACTTTTCATCGTTTTGCCTGTTTTTGAGAATGAGGCTCCCGTCAATAAAATACCTATTGTAAAAACTAAAATTGTAACGTAATCAAAAGTCGCCATATCTATATAGTATTATGTTTTAAATTTGTTTAAATTCAAGCAAAAAAGATGTATTTAATATTCTTTCATCTTTTAGAATTAGATCTAAATCCGTATCCTGCCACTACTACAAAACAAATCAATGGAAGGATAAAAGATACATTTGTAGCTGGCATTCCTAATACTTGGCCATGATCAATAATTCTGGCCTGTAACGGAGGAAGGATAGAACCACCCAAAATTGCCATAATAAGTCCTGCTGCACCAAACTTAGCATCATCACCTAAACCCTTCAACGCAATGCCATATATTGTTGGGAACATCAATGACATGCAAGCTGAGATTCCGACAAAGCAGTACATACCCCATATGGTTTGAATACAAATTATCCCTAAGGTAAAGAAACCTGCAGCAATAGAAAGAAGCATCAGTAATTTGCCTGGATTCAGATAGCGAAGAATAAAGGTACATATAAAACGGCTGATACAGAAAATTATCATCGCAATAATGTTATATTTTTGAGAAAGTACTTCTGCTGCTTTTTCATCCATCCCTTGTGACATAAACAAACGAGTTCCATATTGAATTATAAAGGTCCAACACATAATTTGAGCACCAACATAAAAAAACTGAGCTATCACTCCCTCACGATAATGTGAGATAGAGAATATTCCTTTAAGGGTAGGAATAAAATCAATTTTGTGAGATTGGTCGCTATTTTTAGGCATATTACTAATAAGAATCAACAGAAACATAGCAATAATTACAATGCCAATAATCAGGTAAGGAGTTATTAAAACTGTAAGATCCGCATCTTTTACCACATTAAAAGACTTAGGGTCAAGTTGAGCTCTTTCCTCCGTACCCATTGGAGTCAATCGAGCCTGTATAAAATTCATTGCAACATACATACCCATCAAAGAACCCATAGGATTGAAAGATTGAGCTAAATTCAAACGTCTGGTAGCAGTTTCTTCAGAACCCATGGAAAGGATATAAGGGTTAGCACTTGTTTCCAAAAAGGAAAGTCCGCAAGTCAATATAAAATAGGCCATTAGAAAAGGATAATACTCTCCTGACATCTTTGCTGGGACAAAAAGCAATGCACCAAAAGCATACAAACCAAGGCCTAATAATATTCCGGCTTTATAAGAATATTTGCGTATAAAAATAGCAGCAGGAAATGCCATGGCAAAGTAGCCTCCATAAAATGCAACTTGTACCAAAGTACCATCAGTAACACTCATACGAAATATCTTCGAGAAAGCCTTTACCATAGGATGCGTTATATCATTGGCAAACCCCCAAAGAGCAAAGCAAAAAGTTATAAGTATAAAAGGCATACTATTGATAACACTACTTTTATGCAATATATAAGTTCTTGTATTTTTCATTATTAAATTCTATTTATTATATAGATGGAAAATTCTATCCATTAATTGCCATTTCTGTGAAGAAGTAGAACCTGGAAGCACTGATTGAAAAACAGAGACATAATTCTCCCATTCTCTTTGGCGAGGAAGTTTATCTAATTCTGCCATAGCTTTATCCCAATCAAAATCTAAAGGGGTTTCAACAATCATAAACAGATGATGGCGTATGATAAATATCTCCATTTCCAAAATTCCAACTTGACGAATACCTGCTAATATCTCTGGCCAAACGAATTCTTGGCTATGCAACTGTTTATATTTAGCTATTAGTATAGGACTCTTCTTCAGGTCCAGTGTTTGACAATATCTTTTTATAGGTTGATTATACTTTTGTACATGATAACCACAGCTTGATGTTTCCATTATTTTACTGATTTAGTTAGGATAATACACTTTAGGAGAAATACTTTCTACAACAATATCTTTTAGCTCTTTCATTGACTTGATCTCTCCTTTTGCCAATGCCTGAACCATAATATTTCCAATAGCAGTAGCTTCTACCGGACCTGCATAGACAGGAATGCCAAGGTAATTAGATGTCAATTGATTTAATAAGTCAATCTGTGAGCCACCTCCAATAATATGCAACTGTTTGATTGGTCTTTCTAAACATTCATTCATAGAATTTATCGCTTTCTTGTATTTACAGGCTAATGATTTTAGCACACAAAGTACAAATTCTGCTTTATTAGAAGGAGACTTCATTGAGGCGTTTTCAAAATATTTACAAATAGCATTTTCCATACTTTCAGGGTTAAGGAAAAGATGGTTATCAACATTTATAATATTAGTGAAAGACGTTTTAGACGCTTGTTTTAAAATGTCATCATAACTAATTCTTTCACCACGTAATTCCCATTCAGCCATAAGACGTTGCAGAATCCATAATCCGGTTATATTTTGCAAAAACCGAATGTTCCCACCAACACCACCTTCATTCGTAAATTTATTATTACGAGCAGTCTCTGTAAGTATAGGTTCTGCTACTTCAGTGCCTAATAAAGACCAAGTGCCTGAACTCAGAAAAGCCTTATCACACTCTATAGATGGAACTGCAACAACTGCACTTGCAGTATCGTGAGAACCGACTGCTATGACACAGACTTCACCCAATCCGGTTTCTTTTGCTAATTCAAGTGTCAGTTTGCCCCGAATAGTGCCGGGTTGAATTATTTTTCCAAATAAATGTCCAGGAATTCCCAAAGAATCTATCAGTTCTTTATTCCATGATCTAGTTTTTGCATCCAACAATTCTGAGGTAGAAGCAATACTATATTCATTTGCAACTTCCCCTGTTAGATAATAGCTGAATAGATCTGGCATAAAGAGCAGTTTATCAGCCACATTCAAACGCACATCATTCTTAATTTTCATGCTATAGAGTTGGAACAATGAATTTATTGACATTACTTGTATTCCAGAAACCGCATAATGTTCTTTTTCATCAATTACTTTAAAAACCTTCTCAGGTATACCTTCTGTTCGGGAATCTCTGTAACAAATTGGATTACATACCAGATTACCTTCTTTATCTATTAACCCAAAGTCAACGCCCCAAGTATCAATTCCAATACCATTTACAGAATATCCTTTTTGAGCGGCAACCTTCAATCCGGTCTTCATATCCTCATATAAAGCAGGAAAGTCCCAATAAAGATGGGAACCTAACTTTATCTGACGGTTGCCAAAACGATATATCTCTTCCAATTGGAGTTTCCCTTCGATTATAGTGCCCGCCATCACGCGGCCACTGCCACCTCCGAAATCAACAGCCAAATAAGTATTTGCCATCTCACCTTTATTTTGTCTTTTTACCTAATACGTATATTGCCAAATCATCAATTTCCTCTGGGGTAAGTACAGAATAGTCACCTCCTGATTGAATGATGATGCGACAAGCCATTTCAAAGAATGTAGCACGTTCAAAAACTTGATTAAAATCCTTGCCGCAAACCACTTGGCCATGATTGGTAAGCAGTATTGAATTATGTTCCAACATGGCTTCTGTTACAGCCTTTGCCAATTCGGGAGAACCGGGACGATAATAAGGAATAACAGGTATCTCTTTACCTACATGGCAAGGAATCTCTGCAGTAACATTTAAATTAGTTGGTTTATTTTTCATGCAGGAAATGGCTGTAGCATACTCTGACTGAAAATGAAGAACCACATTCACATCAGAACGATTTCTTAGAATACCCAAATGAAAACTGCTTTCCATCGATGGTTTTACACCATTAGTAGGTTTGCCACTTTCGATATTACAAACTGAAACCTTTTCTGTTCCTAAGGTCGGTACCCAAGAACCTGTTCCAGAAATCAAGGCCTCCTCCCCTATTCTCCAAGATAAATTTCCACTGCTGCAAAGCATTAGTTTTTCATTGCCGAAACGATGAGCTTGTTTCAAGAACTCTTCGATTTGTTCGTTTGCTATCATAATACTTTCTTGTATAAGTCTAAAATTATTTCTTTTGTTACCTCTCGTGGATTACCTGATGTACAGATGTCGGCATAAGCAGAAGTTGCCAGTTTATCTAAATCACTTTCTTTAATGCCCAATTCATTCAAATGCTGTGGAATACCAACTCGCACTGACAAAGTCCGAACAGTATCAACAACATAACCTGCAGCCTCTTCTTTAGACATTGAAGATTTGTAAACTCCTATAGACTTAGCAATCTCCACATATTTATCAAGAGCGGCAGGAGCATTGAATTCCATGATAGTAGGAAGCAATAAAGCATTAGCTACACCGTGAGGAATATCGAAGATAGCACCCAATGGATGAGCCATGCCATGAACCACTCCCAAGCCGACATTCGAGAATGCCATTCCTGCAATGTATTGAGCAACAGCCATACCATTACGAGCTTCAGTATTAGTTGGATCAAACACTGCTGTTTCCAAATAACGAGTAATCATTTCAATAGCCTTAAGTTCAAACATATCACTCATCTCCCAAGCACCTTTAGTGATCAGGCCTTCGATAGCATGAGTCAAAGCATCTAATCCGGTTGATGCTGTCAAACTCTTAGGTAATGTGTACATCAGTTCTGCATCCACAATAGCAATAGCAGGGATATCATTAGGATCCACACATACCATCTTCTTCTCGTTTTCCTCGTCGGTAATTACATAATTAATGGTAACCTCGGCTGCAGTGCCTGCTGTTGTAGGTAAAGCAATAATAGGAACAGATTTTTTTTTAGTGGGTGCAACTCCTTCCAAAGAGACTACATCACTAAACTCGGGGTTATTGGTAATTATACCAATAGCCTTAGATGTATCTATAGAAGAACCTCCTCCTATTGCAAGAATAAAGTCGGCACCCGATTCAGCAAATGCTTTCACGCCAGCCTTTACATTTTTCACCGTTGGATTCGGTTTAATCTCACTGAATACTGTATAAGGAATCTTGGCATCTTCCAAGACTTTTAGTACTTTATCTGCTACACCGAATCTAATCAAATCATTATCAGTAGTTACAAATGCTTTATGAAGACCTAAACGTACAATTTCCTGAGGAAGTACTTCACGTGAACCGGGACCAAAATAGGCCACTTCATTCAATATAAATCTATGTATCATTATAGAATGCTTTAATTATTTGTAGATAGGTCCGTAATTAACACATGCCCTGTAATCAGCCCCCTCTTTATCCATACCAAAAGCGTTCCATGCAGCAGGACGGAATAGTTCATCCTCATTTACATTATGCATACATACAGGAATACGAAGAATTGAAGCTAAAGTAATTAAATCCTTACCAATGTGTCCATAACTAATTGCACCATGATTTGCTCCCCAGTTATTCATTACAGAATATACATCCTTGAATGCTGGTTTGTCACATAATCTAGGAGCAAACCATGTGGTAGGCCATGTTTTATCAGTACGAAGATTAAGCGCTTCATGAATATCCGAATCAATTTCAACAGTCCATCCTTCAGCAATCTGAAGCACAGGTCCCAGACCTTTTACCAGGTTAAGACGCATCATGGTTACAGGCATGCCTCCTTTAGATAAGAAATTTGAAGAATAGCCACCTCCACGGAAATAATCACGATTGGCAGGATACCAGGTAGTAGCAGCCAAACAATCTTCTACTTCTTTTTCAGTTATTTCCCAGGCCGGTTTCATGGCAGGTTGCCCATCTTTTGTTTGTTGTCCGGTTCCGTCCAAAGTAGTTGCACCAGAATTTATTAAATGGATTATGCCATTAGCAGCCAATCCGGTAAGCTTCTTTCCAGTCACTCTTTCTACAGCTTCCGGGCTCCAGAAAGTACGTACATCAGAGAAAATCTGAGCTGTCTGAGTAAGCAGATGTCCAAATAACATAGCAACACCATTACATGCATCATTTTCAGTAGCAAGAACAAAAGCTTCACGTATACCGTTCCAATCGAAAGAAGTATTAAGCAAAGCTTCAGAGAAATCACCGTTCGGCATAAAATCTGTCCACTGACGCTGTCCCTGGAAACCACCAGCAATAGCATTATGTCCCAATGCTTCTTCTTTGAATCCCAACTCTCTTAGTTTAGGATTACCCTGCATCAAATCACGTATGATGATAGTCATTTTCACAACAAATTCCCAGTCAGCATCCTTAGCTTCACGTGTTTTTATCTTAGCAGGAACATTAAAATCAGTACCTTCATTCGGTTTACAGTATTTTTCTGTCCATTTCATCGCTTTTGCAAACTCCTCCTTATCATAGATACCTTCATTTACCCGACGGATAATTTCGCTCATATCTACCGATTCGTTACGCATACCTAAATATTCCTGAAAGAAATTAGCATCAACGATAGATCCGGCAATACCCATGGAAACACTACCTACTGAAAGATAAGATTTTCCTCTCATGGTAGCTACTGCCTGAGCAGCACGGGCAAAGCGAAGAAGTTTCTCAGCCACATCCTCCGGAATTGTATTATCATCCAAATCCTGAACATCACGACCATAAATACCAAAGGCAGGAAGTCCTTTTTGTGCATGAGCAGCAAGAACAGCAGCCAGATAAACAGCTCCCGGACGTTCTGTTCCATTAAATCCCCAAACAGCCTTTGGATAATGAGGATTCATATCCATCGTTTCGGCTCCGTAACACCAGCAAGAGGTTACAGTAATAGTTGCTCCTACCCCTTCACGTTCAAATTTCTGGGCACAAGCAGCAGTTTCAGCCACACGACCAATAGTACTGTCAGCAATTACACATTCTACCGGAGAACCGTCGCCATTCTTTAAATTAGAAGAAATCAAATTAGCCACAGCTTTTGCCAGGTTCATAGTCTTTTCTTCAAGACTCTCACGTACGCCATCCTGACGTGCATCGATAGTAGGACGAATCCCGATTTTTGGATAGTTTTTCATTGTATATAAAATATTAATTTCACGATTTCTAATTGCAATATTACAACGATAAAACTATAAAAAATTAGTTCTTTTTACCTTTCTATCTCGGAAACGTTTTTATTTCACGAAAACGTTTCCGAAAATAATATCTTATAAAAGTCAAAAAACTATAAGAAATTATTTATATTTGCTAAACTTAATCATATATATTAAAAAAAACACATGAAACACATCACTATAAAAGATGTAGCAAAAAAACTCAATTTATCTATATCAACAATTTCAAGAGCATTCAATGACAAGTACGATATACATCCTAATACCAAGGAATTAATCTTGAAAACAGCTAACGAAATGGGATATTCACCTAATCCTATAGCACAAAGACTGACTTTGAATAAGTCCTATGTAATAGGAGTAATAGTGCCTGAGTTTATTAATGACTTTTTCCCTAAGGCTATAAAGGGTATGCAACGAGTAATGAAAGAAGCTGGATACCAAATGCTTATAATGAGCTCCAATGAACAGGTAAAGGAAGAATTGGAAAATGTAAAAATATTAGAACGAAACATGGTAGATGGTATAATTATCTCTCTCACACAAGCAACAAGAGACATTACCTATTATCAAAAAGTTATAAAGAATATTCCAATGGTACAGTTTAACCGTGTAAGCCAGAAACTGGAAACGCCAAAAGTTATTTTCGATGATTATAGCTGGTCAATTGCTGTAACAGAACATCTAATTTCTCAAGGCTATAAAAATATTTATCATTTCAGTGGACCGGAAAATCTAATTATTACGCAAAATAGGAAAAAAGGATTTATAGACGCCTTGAAAAATCATAAAATATGTTATAGTACAAAAAATATAATAGAAACAGGAATCTTTATAGAAGACGGAAGAAGAATAATGCATGAATTACTTGAAAAAAAAATTGAACTGCCAGATGCTATTTTCTGCTTTAATGATCCTCTTGCCATTGGTGCCATCGAAGAATTAAAAGACAATGGATTTAAAGTCCCAAAAGATATTGCTTTCGTAGGATTTACAGAATCACTTATTGCAATGCATATGAGTCCAACCCTCACTAGTGTGGAGCAACCGACAGAGGAAATAGGTGAAACAGCAGCAAGATTGCTATTAAAACAAATTAAAGATAACATCCCTACCATGCCCCAAACAATTATTTTGAATGGAAAAATAAATGTAAGAGAATCATCATTGAAAATATAAAGGGACTACCCAATACATGGTTATTTTAAAAGACTGGGGTGGAGAGGGTGGAGAGAAATAGTCCTTTTTTCGTTTCCAGAAATCTTTTTTTGAAAATTCTGCAAATTGCGGAATTTTCAAAATTTAATTTTCAGAAAGCTAAAATACTCTTTTTTACCCAACCCTCTCCACCCCAGAAATTACTTTTAAGGTGTAAGAGCTTATAAATCAACCAACAACAAAGAGAGCTAAAAACATTAGCAATAAATCATAGTCTATTTAACAAAGACGACTAAATGAATTAGTAAAAACAAAACGATACATCATATCGATCATGTACACGATCGACACACGAACATCTACATGTTCATTTTCAATCTTGTACATGTTCGTAGAAACCATAAACCAATAAAACATTAATTACCATGGGCATATGTATTAAACTGATTCAAGTTGACTACTAATGTTCCTTACCCTATAGACATGAGTATATTTTTTATGCCATCATATCAACTTTCTTTTAACTCGCGAAACGTGAATTACTATTTTTATATTTCAATAGTTTATTTGGCAGTATTTGCTTACTTCGATATTTTTTCATTTTATATTTTTTATTCTTCTATAGGCGTTAATTTTAATCCTTGTAAACTCTCTTTTTCAAATTTGCCTTCGAGTAATGAAACGGTCACCTTTTTTTTACCAGCGGTTTTAAATGTTATCCAACCAAAAGGTTGTGTGGTATAAATATTCGACGAATTTTGCTGATTCTGAATACTTTCTCCATCGCTTGTTTGAATTTTCCAGGCCAATCGCCCTTCACCGGCATATTGCAACTCTACGAGATAATCGCCGGGCTTAAGAACATCAAATGTCCACGTTGCTTTTGAATCTTTTGTCCATTTTTCGACTTGCATAATGGTTTTCCATTCACCAAACTTTTCCATCCATTGCTTTTTCTTTAAAATGCAATTTTCAACTTCTGTAAAATAAGCGGAATAATATGTAGGTAAATAAGGATCAATACTTGGGCTTTCGTCTACACTAATATCGTTTTTAAGCTCCAGTTCAATGACTGACACAAATTTCTCGGGAGCCACAGCCGGAATCTTTATCACAACAGCATTATTACGAAGTTCATACTTCAACTTGCTATTCTTGGTATTCAGTAACTTCAGCGATTTTATTTCACTTTTTAGCCCTGGCAACCACAATTCACCATTCGTATTCCATTCATAAACAAGCAGATATAGTTTATTCCCTTTGCAAACTACATCGCCCCACGAGAACTTCTGTGGCCATGGCGAAGCTTCGGCACCGTACACTACCTGAGGATATTTCTGTATCCATTTGCCTGCTGATACCAGAATTTTCTCTGCCCGTTCAGGAACAGTGCCATCGGGTCCGGGAGGAACATTCATCAAGTAGTTGCCACCACGTGCCACAATGGATAGTAAGTTGGTAAGAATCAGCTTTGGACTTTTCCAGTTTTCGTCATAAAAGGCCCACCCCCACGAGTCGTTAGTTACATCACACGATTCGGACAAACCTTCGATGCGTTTCTGCGGCACTTCCATATCACCACCGCCTTTGTAATCGCCCATATTATTGCCAATGCGTCCATTAATAAAGGCATTGGGCTGATTTTTGCGAACTACATCTACAAGTTCTTGAGTATGTTTTGCAGAGATATTACCCGGACAATCGAACCAAATCAAAGCCAGAGGGCCATATTCCGAAGTAATTTCTTTGACCTGAGGAAGGCATTTTGCATAAAAATATTGATCGAACGAGATCGAATCGCCAGCAATATTGGTTTTAGGCCCCATAGTTCCTCCGGGAGCTGTCCAATCAAAATTGTGCGAGTAATAAAACCCGAGCCCAACACCCTGTTTGGCGCATTCGGCAGCTATTTCTTTCATCGGATCACGACCATAAGGCGTAGCATCCACAATGTTGAAATCACTCGCTTTAGAATGATACATGGCAAAACCATCGTGATGTTTAGCGGTAATGACAATGTATTTCATCCCTGCATTTTTTGCGAGCGAAACAAGTTTGGCTGCGTTAAAATATACTGGATTGAATTGCTTGGCGTAATCAATCATATCCTGAGCCTTGATTTTATGCTTGAACATAGCCCATTCGCTTATACCGTAATAATACTTATCTTTCCATTTGCAACCCATTTGAGAATACAATCCCCAATGTACAAACATGGCGTAATTGCCGTCGATAAATAGTTTTCCTCGTTCGGGATTGGTAGTTGCTGTTGTTGTCATTTTATCTTGCAATCCCCATTGGTCGTTCATTTCCTTTTTCTGGGCAAAGGAGAATGAGATTGTAAAAAATAGAACAAATGATAGAAAGATTGATTTCATAAAATTATAATTGATTTTAAAATTAGTAAAATTACTTATCCTTCGAAAGACGAACCGATTTACATTCCATTTTCACTTTGTAGCCAGTGAGCGTTATCATTGCTTTCAGATGTATATTGGCCGACGAAGATCAGATTTTGCACTGATAACACTATTTTTATTTGCCAGTTGGACATAAAAGATATAACTTGTCTTTGCGGATAACACTAACAATAAAAAACATAGAATGCTTGTACTTAAATATGGTTTCAAGAAAGTGGTCTTTTGAATTACGTATGATTTTAATGAAAAAAATAAGTTATCAAATTAAGCTAGTTCTTATATGTTTTCTCACCAGCTTTCATTTTAACCAGAGTATTTTCATAGACTTTTATGTTTGAATTTGCAATTCTGGCAATATTCAAAGCCTCTGTTTCTTTAATTATAGCTTCTTCATTTCTTCCCAGTTTATAAAGCAAGTTTGCATATGTATCGATAAAGAGATGATTATCCGGAGAAATCTCTAAAGAGCGTTTTGACCATCTTAAGGCATTTTCAAGAGATCTTGCATCCGTTATTTTTTCAAAAAACCCCCAAGCTACCTCATTTAATGCTTCACTATATTTGTTGCGTAAAGCATGTGCCATATAATTTTTAAGCTGTGCCAACTGAGTAGAATCTATTTTTCCTACCAACTCCTTACTTTGCGAAGTTTCAAATAATTGTAATGCTTTCTTATCGGCTTTTGCAATGGAGTCTAAAGAAACTGTCATTAATGAAGTGTCACAATAGATTGTAGCGTTGCTGATATATTTATCTGAGTCGTTTGTATTCTTATAGTAATTCATATACAACTCTTCCTTTAGTTTCGACTGTGGAGTTCTAGGTAATTTCTCGTTAGCATCTACCACTTGCTGTAATAGTTGTTCATCCTTATTTCTACAGGCCTGTTTAAATGAATTATCGATAGCGCTAATCATAAATACATAAACATATCCACCCAGTTTTGGAAAAAACAAAGTTTTATTATCCTGTAAATTTTTAAATGCCAATGAATTTATTTTTATGTTAGGGCTTTCTTTCTGATAAATTTCTATAATCTCATTAGACGCACGTTGGTCATTTGGTAGTAATGCCAGATATTCGTCAAAAAGTTGAGTGATTGGCTTACCTAACTTTAAAAGTTTATTTATATAATCCAACAAAAACTTAGAGTCATTTTTCTTTACAAGATATTCCTTTCCCCATTCGGAAAGTGATTTAGGATCATTCATATCGGCAAGAGCAGTTTTATATACGCTAATAAACTTCTCAGCTTCCATCGAACCCACAGCCCTTGAAAAAAGTGTTCCATCGACTTTGATAAACAAGTAGGTTGGAAAGGATTTTACTTCGTACTTTTTGGCAATTTCAATACCATCACCTTTTTCGGCATCAACCTGGTAGCAAATTAAGTTTTCATTATATACTTTGCCCACTTCAGCAAGAGGAAAAATGTCTTTACTCATCTTTTTACAGGGTCCGCACCAGGAAGTGTAAACATCGACAAAAATGGGCTTATTAGTTTGTTGTGCTTTTTCAAGTACTTCTTTCCACGATCCGGGCTCAAACTCTATTCCTTGGGAAAATCCAGATATTGAGAATAAAAATGAGGCTATAATAATCAATTGTTTTTTTATCATATTTTGTTTCTTTTAATTCGTTTTCTACCAGATAAAATATAAATTAACCCTACTATAGGCGTCATCAAAATAAATCCAATTATCCACATATTTTTCTCACTTCTCGCAATTTGTTGAGAGCTTAAAATATCTAAAATTGAAATAATAATAAAAATTATTGAAATTGAAATTGATTTATTTTCTACGACCACTAAATTTAGATTTACAGGTTAAATAATCAGAAAGTATTAAATTCATCAGGCCATGTAAGTATATACCCCTCTGGTGCGCTTGCCAATAAGGAAAACGCAGATGCAATAAAAAATACAAATATGAGAATACCCGCTTTTTCATTAAACTGAATTGAATAGTATCTATTTGCGTTTATAAACCCTCACATAATCCACCTCCATAGCGGTACCATCAATGGCATCGGTGACTTTGCCAGCCCATGGAATGATGGCCAGACTGAGCCAAACGGGTGATGGTGAGAATGCAATTTCGTTTTTCATACGACGAATTTCTTTTCCGTCGAAATAAAACACAAGTTCTTCTTTGCTCCAGTCTAATCCGAAAGTATGGTAATCTTTCGCAAAGTTATAGTTGCCATCTCGAACGTTAAACACTGCTATATCTACCCACTTGCCATTTTTTTCGTACTGAACACGGTAATCGTTTATCAGCCCCTTCCAGTTTCCGTCTTGTTTATATCCGTTTAAAAACTGAATACAACCAATTTGTTTAGAAGAAGAGAATTCAAATTCAACCCACTTTTCTCCTTCTTTTTGGGTTACATAATGGGAATCTAATTTCCCATCTGCCAGGTTCTTCAACTGATAACTCTCCTCCGGTTTAAAAGCACCACCCGAAGTAATTTTTGTTCCAGCGTCACGTGCAAAATTCACCAAACCGGAAACATCCGTATCGGCACTTTCAGAAAGAACGTTGGGATAACCAGCCTTATTTACGTTATAAATCCGGAATTCAGGAATATGGAACTGATTTCCGTTTGATGAACTGAAACGTAAACGAGTGGTTGTCACAGGAATTTCCAACTGTATCTGTACATTTGGTTGACCTCCATAGTAAAAGCTTTTCAAAGAAGATGGATGCGTTTTTTTACCATTTATCTCGGTTACATCCGTCCAGTTATGAAGGTTAGTATTAACGGAATTAGGGAAATGACCTTCGTTAATATCAATCTCAAACTTTTTACCTTCCTGTGGTTCAATTCCCTGAGTCATCAACCAAAACGAGTTGTTAGTGGCTGTAGCAGCAGCATATTTATATCGACATTCGAAATAGCCATACTGAAACTGCTCCTTCGACCATATATTGCCCGAAGTCCACTCTTGCCCACCACGTTTTTCTTTTTTATTAAGCAACTTGAGCGTGCCGTTACTCACTAACGCATTTTCGCGCCAACGGCTACATAGAATATGTCCACTAGGACCTTTTTGCGATGTCCAATTTTTATCTAAAGCCGAATCGGGATAATTGAATTCATCGCTCCAAACTAATTGCCATTTAGAAGCCCCACCAGGCAATAAAGACTTGATAGTATTCTGAGCCGGCAAAGCTTCTGTTATAAAAATTAGCATAAATAAAATAGTTATTTTTTTTATAGCTATTGATTTCATAAGTAATTTATTAAGATCTTTAGTTGTTACACGACCATATATTTGAACATTTTACAGTCAGAAATATTATGAAAATATTCTATCAAAATGGAACTATTTTCTAATTAACTGACTATTAAAAATAAGAGTTTGTCCGATTTCTGTTTTCATATTTATCTTTTTGTTCTGATAAATTACAGCCAGATTATTTCCAAGTAAAGATTTTATTTTGCAGGTAATTAGCTTCCCATTAACCCATCTTAAATCCACCACAAATCCTCCACGGGCATGCAAACCTTTAACTTCACCAATAGGCCAAGCATCGGGTAGCGCCGGTAATAATTGAAGCAGATAATTATTATTTGTCTTTATGTGACTCTGAAGTAACATTTCAACTATACCTGCAGTATATCCAAAATTACCATCAATCTGGAAAGGAGGATATTTATCAAACATATTTTCCAGAATACTACGATTAAAGAGTGAACAAATTAAATTGTAAGAACGATTACCTTGCCCAAGCCGAGCAAAAATATTTATCTTCCAGGCAGTGCTCCAACCAGTGCTGATATCTCCACGAGCATTAAGTGATACTAATGCAGCTTTTGCTAGTTCTGGCGTTATTAAAGGACTTATCTGATGCCCTGGATGAACAGCAAACAAATGGGAGTTATGCCGATGATGATCCTGCGGATTATCCCAATCCTCCATCCATTCTTGCAACTGTCCCCATTTACCAATTTTAGGTTCCAATAAACGCTTCTGCAAATTGATTATTTTATTCCTATAAACAGAATCCTCGCCAAGTGCTTTCGAAGCTTCTATAAAATTAGAAAACAAATCGTACACAATTTGTTGATCGTATGACACTCCTGGATAAGGTGTTCTATCGCCTTCTTTAATACCTGGACCATGCTCTGGTGACCATCCATCGGGCGTAATCAATTTACCATTTTTTTCTACTAAATGATCTTCCCAGTAACCAACTACATCTTTTAACATGGGATAAGCACGGTTTTTCAAAAACTCCTTGTCACCAGTAAATGCATAATGCTCCCAAAAATGTTGACTCATCCATGCGCTCCCGGGACGATGAATCCCCCATGTGGAAGGTCCACCCATAATATTATTCGTGCTGTATGCAATCCATCCTTTAGTTGTTTTAAGCTTTGGATCAGTTGTTTTCTTGTTTACTTTTGCCAGATTTTCAACCCAATCGAAATAAGGTGCTGTACATTCGGTTAAACCTGTCGGTTCAGCCAGCCAGTAATTCATTTCCACATTGATATTGGTTGTGTATTGGGAGTACCACATCGGTTTCAATTCATTGTTCCAAATTCCTTGCAAATTGGCAGGTACCCCCCCAGGGCGCGAAGAGCTAATCAACAAATAACGGCCATACTGAAATAGCAACGCTTCCAGTGCAGGATCTTTAGCTCCTTTTTTATAAGCATTTAGTCTATCCAACGTTGGCATATCTGGTGTTTTACCCAGATTAATTTCCACCCGACTAAATAAATTCTGGTAATCGGCTATATGCACTTCTCTTAAACTAGCATATGATTTTTCCGAAGCTGATTTCAATATTTTCTCCAATTGAGCATGTGGATTTTCCCCTTTAAAATTTTTGTCGAAATCTTTAGAAAAATCAGTTCCAGCCACTAATAAAATCCTCACAGAGTGAGCATTGGAAACAGTAATTCCGGTCGAATCAGAAACCAATTCTCCACCATTATTTATTACCATTACCTTCGATTCGTATTGGATTGCATTTTCAGTCAATACGCCCGAAGATGTTATCTTGTTTCCTGCAACAGTAACTTTCGCATTGTGTGCATCTTTTAATTTCAATCGAAACGATATTTTCCCTTTTTTATCGGATGAAAAATTAGCGACAATCACTTTGTCCGGGTAACTTGAAAAGTATTCACGACGATAATTTACATTACCGGAGCTAAAAGTTACTGTATGTATTGCTTCGTTTAAGCTCAATTCCCGGCGGTAATTATCAGCTTTTAAATTTCCAAAATCAATCAGAATATCGCCAAAGGGCTGATAATTACCAACCGTTGGTTTTTCATTTCCGTTAATGGATGTTGTGCCAGTAATCAGGCTCGATTCGTTAAACTGAATATGTTCATTCTCAACTCCACCAAAAATCATACCGCCTAAACGGCCATTACCTATTGGTAAAGCCTGTAACCATTCTTTTGCCGGTTGAGTGTACCAAAGTTTATATTGTTGAGCACTAATCTTAGTACCCCCAAAAACGAGTAGACAGAGTAAGAGTGCTTTCAGTTTCAGGTCTTGTCGACAAAAATTTAATAGCTTGTATATCATAGATCCTTTTAAAAATTTCTGATTATGTATCAATTATTTATAGTTTAACCATGCAGTTGCTTTCGTATTTTCAGTCGAAACAAATCGTATCCAACGAGCCTGTACAGATGTTGGAAATTTAAAGATAATTTGTTTATTGGGATTAACCTTGAATGTTTTATAGTTAACCCAAGTATTATCTCCAGCAGGGTCAATTTGAACGGTTATTTCAACAGTTTTTTTGGATTGCTGAGATAAGATCAGCGTTCTATTGTCATAAAATCCAAACAGATATGCATCTGATGGTACATTGGCTTTAACTGCTGTATTTACCCAGGGACCACCTTTACCTACTGGCTTACCCAACTTCCATAAATCATCTATAGCACCAGCCCACACTGTACACTTTTTATCGGCTGACTGAAAAATATGTGAATTATCAGAGACTTTAGATGCATCGATACCTGTCATTACCAGCATTCCGCGATAAGATACATAATCGTTAATTTTTAAACCATGAGTGGCAATAGGACGAATTTTAGCAAATCCATCGGCGTTTTCGGCAGGGAGTTCATAAAATGTTCCACCACAACTGAATAAGTCACGTTCGGTAGCTACCTCGCGGCAAATCCTAACAGCCTTTTTCTCCATCAGTTCTTTGTATGCATCGTTACCCAAAGGCAATCTCCATCGGCGTTTAGCATCGTCCACAATTAAATAAGAACCCGTTTCAACACTTACAATCTGAGCCGGTATTGCTAATTTTTCACGAATGAAAGTTGCTGATTTCTCATCGGTTTTGGGAATAATATTCATTGTAGGATCCATCTCGTAATAACCAGTTTCTTTGATTTTATTGCCTGTTGAGCTATTAGCCAAAATACCTAATGTCTGTCTGTTTTCACCTAAGTTGTAAAGTAATCCACCCTGAGTTTTATTTGCATCGATCTTTGCAAGCCCAGTGAACATTTTGTCATTAGTTGCTTCACGTTTCTTTGTATCGGCATATACAAATGAAACCGTAACATTTGCTTCTTTATCGGCCGTAACTCGTATCCATTCTCCTTTATCTTTTTCAGTAAATTCTACCATTGCTGAACCTTTAGCAGGAACGGAAACAGTTCGAATTTTAGTCCAGCTATTGTTACCTAAAACATCTGCTTCAAACGTAAAATTTAATGCTTTATCGCTTTCATTTTTAATCCATCCGGTTCTGGTTGTCCATCCGGCAAATAAATAAGGTTCTGATATTTCACCAGCTTTCACAGTTTCGTTTTGCCACACCGAACCACAAGCATCGGTAGTACCTGTGTTGTTGGGTTGATTCAGGGAAGTAAACCACAAGTTTGATTGAGACTGTCCCGGACCTTCGATCCCTCCTTTAGCCTTACGTTTATTCAGAAATTCACTTTTTGCAGCATCATCGCATCCAAAAACCAATTGGTTGTTCCAACGACAGAAATCACCTATTACTTTGAGATATGACGAACGTGGACGAATACCCGCAGTATTTACAGACGAAAAAGTGTTAGGGAAACGCCAGAACATACCATGCATAGTCATTAGATATTCACGCTTTTCATTGGTGCCTATATTGCGCATGCGTGGCCATTCGGTGTTCCAACCATGAGCTCCATCGTATGTATTGCTTGCTTTTGGCAAACGGAAGAATGTCCATTTACCGTGATCACGGGTACCCAGAATCACCGATTTATAATCCCATCCAGTTGCCCAGATAGGATCGGTAGCCGGATTATCATTGCCATAAATTCCACCGGGGCCTGTTACTTCAGTAAACTGATTACGGCGTATAAGCTTCCAGTCTTTACCGTCCCACTCATCGAGCGATCCTGCGGGTGTACGAGGATCAGTTTTTGCCCGTTCGCCTTCTTCACCATTATCTGAAAAGACCATAACACCTTGTCCTGAGTAAAGTCCTTTACCATGAACACCTATTAGCAGGTCGCTCTGATAAGATTTAGACAGGCCTTCACGTTGTTTCTGATTGCCATCTTTGTAAAGAGTTTTCACAGCTATAGAATTAACATCAATTTCATAAAAACCTTCTTCCATGGTGCCTATAACCACTTTATTTGCTGGATCAAAAATATCACGTGCGATACCAGTAAATCGCCCCGGAGCTTCTTTTATAGGAATAACGCGGACTTTTCTATTGGCATCAATAACATAAGGTCCGATAAAAAGCTGATTGCTTTCCTTGTGAATCATTCGGTTAGCAGGAGTACCTCCGATACTTTCGGGACGGGTTATTTTCTTAAAATCAGGAGTAATTTCGTAGAGTTTGTCGGACGAACCATAAGGGCAATGTGGCCCGTAGGTAATAACCCAAAGCCGATCTGCCCAGGGAACTACAGCTCCTGTACCACACTCACCTTCGTTATTGAAATAACCAAGACTTGGATAAATGCCACTAATACAAATTGGTGTTTTTTGATTTTTAGCATATAAAAATATACTCGAAACCAAAAACAATGCTAAGATTAAATTAAATTTACTTTTCATTTTGTATTTATTATAATTTGATTTATTTTCTGATTCTACCCTTATTTAAAATTCTTTTATAACATTTCTACCGAAACAATACCACCTAAGCTTACTTCTCGCCTTGCTGACCTTCGGAAACTACAGTTATCATCTACTACCACTTCTTCTGCTGAAATATTCTGTAAAAACAAAAACTTTTATGCAAGATATTATTCATTGCATTTTTATTAGTATATGATTATTTAAAATATTATTGTTTTATTTATAGTTACTGTGTGACTCCTAAATTATAAAAAATATGATTTCTAATGACTACTTGCGAATTCATACATTCTAGTTATTTCAAAAATATATCTAAAACCTTATTAATTAAAACAAAACAGTTGTGAACAAAATTCACAAACAGCAAAATTACAGCTTCAGTAATCGTAAATAGGTATCAAAATAATAATAAACAAGGTCAATAATCATAATCTTCAAGATTAATTTAGTTATAGAAAACTTTCATATAGTCATTAAATGGGATATTCAAAAGTTGAATATGAAAGTCATTAACCAAACGGATAATTCACTTTATCGGCTGTGCCAGTGCCATTGTTGTAACAAATTTAAACTTTACCCTCTGTTCTGGGGTAACTCACACAGAGTTTGCCCGATGGATTAACATTGCCCAATAACAAATCGGCCAGCAAATTTCTTCTGAGGGCTTCCGGAAAAATAGCGTTGTATTTGGCAATCCGGCTGGCGGTAGTGGCAGCACCTTTTTTCCACATGTCTAACAATCCGCGCATATAAAACGTGGGGTTATCTTGCGCAAACAAGCTGATTACAAGCATTAGACCGACAATTGCCACCCCTGATCTTTTCTTGTTTTTCATAATCTCAAATTTAATTTTTATAATTTCATATTTAAGCTACCGCAACTTTACACAAACGCATTACACTCTTTATCTATACATTTAGGCCTAATAGACTTTTACCCTCACCTCCGGCAAAATACGGATAGGGCCAATCAAACCCGATACAGGGCATTTATCCCCCTTGCGATAATAAAAATAGGATGAGAAAGTATATCTGCCTTTTGACGGACGAGGCTCGCCCTTGACAAACCAGTCGGGGAATTTATTGAGTACCACACCGCCATACAACTCCAGCTTTGTATTGACGTTGGGTGTGTTCACATCCATATCCTGTGGCTCCTGCTCGTCGCCAATCATCCGGTTTGCCCAAGTATTGGTCACTTTTATCTCAATGCGGTTTTCGCCTGCCTGCAAAAAGTCGGTCACATCAATCACAAAAGGGGCTTTCCAAAGCAGACCGGCCTCTTTGTTGTTGATACTCACTTCGGCTATGTTTTTCACATCGCCTAAATCCAGCTTCACGCGCTTCTCTTTGCCTATCATATTGGCTGGAATAACAACGATTTTGGTATAAGTAGCTGTTCCTGAAAAATATTTTACTCCAGAATCAGCATGATCACTCAACGAGATCAGCTCCGGCAAAACAATCTTGGCAGGCGCGCCCCAGTTGGCCGGAAAGGCCACTTCCCAACTGCCGGTAACAGCCAGAAATTGCGGCACACGCCCCACTTTAGCTGTGTATTTTTTATTGGATTGCGTTGTAATATCAAAGTTTCCTTTGGTGCCCGAATAGAGATACAAATGACTGCCATCGGCTTGCAAGCAAACGGTACTATCGGCATTGGCACTCAACGACACAACAGGATCAACCGTTGTCGACGAACGGTTAAACACCACAAAAACAGACTCCAATGGCTTCAATTCCAGCGCAACAATGGTGCGTTTTCCCTCCGCTTTCCAAAAGATAGCATCGTTTTTACTGCCCGATTCAGCATTCCATATTTCAGGCACTTTGCCTTCGGTTCTGAAAATGCAGTTGTATTTGACTGCCTGATTCTTTTGGTTCGATACAAAATAGATATCGGCTTCGGCAGTGCGGCGGTGAATCCAGGCCACATCGTCTTTGCCCACCAATTCTTTCACCTCAAAATCTTTGGCAACCTGCATATCTTGCAGCACCTCTTCCACAGCTTTTCCCCATACAACTTTGCCTTTCTTGTAGCTGTTCTCTTTGATGTTTACGCTATCGCATTTACCCCAAAGCAAATCGCCAATGGCTTTTACTTTTGCATCGCAGGTGGGATAATCAGTCAGACTTGGTGACGACTCCGGTTTGCAGCCAATAACCACGGCGCCATCGGCTACCAGTTGTTTGATTTTTTCGGCCAATGCTGGCGTCATTTGCGATGTGGGCGTGAGCACCAATGCTTTGTAGCGCATTCCGCTTGGCAAAACAAGGTCGCCATTTTCCACGCTCATAAGTTCGATAAGTGAATTTTCATCAATCGCATCGCCACGGTATCCGTCGGGCGTTGAAAATTCTTTTTGCCAGCGTGGGTAGAGGTAACAGATATCGCCAACAAAAGTGCCCTGACGCAACAGATATTGCGAACGGGTGAGGTAGCTTATCCACGGTTTGCACTGGTTCCACCACGTGTTGTGACGAGTCAGGTGAATGCCCCACGGATTGCTCACCATGCCCGGTTTAACATTGTCTGCCCACGGCTGATGCGCCATAACGTGCACTTCAAAACCATTTGCTCCTTTGGCAAAAGCGAGGTCGCCCTCTGCTTTCAGGTCGATAGGTGTCATATTCCATTTGGCACGGCTTGGCTCGGCGGTAAAAGCCTCGGCTGGCACAACCTGCTGCCCTTTGATATGTGAAGCAGAGGCTGCCAATCCTATTGTCCACCAGCCATAGACTTTGTTCGAATGCCAAAACTCGCACCCCACATAGTCAGTTTTTCGGCCACCGGCAATAAAATTATAGGTTGAGTTGTAGGGTTGTAATTCAAATTTCAGATTCGGGAATTGATGCACCAGTTTAGTTTGAGCTTCGCAATTTTCTTCGAGATAGAGGTCTTCGATGGTCTGCGCCAAATCGGCGCGGAAGCGGTTGGTTTTCTCCACACTCTCGACAATAATTTTACCTGTTGTTGGTATCCAGGGTAAACTGGAATTTCCACTTTTTCGCAATTCATTTTCGCCAAAAGTAACCAACCACGGAAGCGGGTCATATCCTCTTTTTTCGATAAATTTATCTCTGAATTTAGGCGTCCAGGTTTGTGCTCCGGCCTCGTAACTATCTAAAAATACTGACGGAATGGCTTTCCCTGTTAATGTTCCGGCATCTTTTAATATGCGTCCCGTAAAGTTGTCGAAATGGGTTTTCAGTGCCTCGCGATTCATCTTGTCGCACTCCAAACCGTTGGCATAATCCACCACAGGATGCTGCATTATGCCCGTAGTGGTGTGTCCGTATCGGAAAATTCTCCAATTGCCGGCAGGTGCTTTCCACGTCAGCAAGCCCTCTTTATTCATATACGTGGTAATATCCAACACGTTAGCCAACGGTATCGGAGCACCATCAACGCTCTGTTTAACCGCCATCACAGCAATATCTTTGTAGTAGTTCCATTTGGCATCTACCTTAGGTTGCAGCAGTTGCATTTTCACCAAGTTATTGCCCACCACGGTTGTATCTTTCCATATCAGTTTTTGCATCGATTGTTCGGGTGTAATCCATGGCCCGCCACTGGTAGAAAAGCCGAGGCAGTTTTGCATTGAGAAAGTCAATCCCAATCGTTCAGACTCTTTCACGGTAAACTGAATCAAATCCCACCACTCTTTGCTGAGTGTTTTCACTCTGGGCAAAACGGTATTTTCCGCTGCCAGCAACGTTGCATCATTGACATTGGGAGCCACCTGAAACCAGATTACACCACCGATTCCCACGTTTTTCAGAGCTTCCAAATCGCGGGTAATTCCTTCTTTGGAAATCTGCGTTCCCATCCAGCGCCACCAGATTCTGGGCTTGGCATCGGCAGGCGGAGTTTGAAAAGTTTGAAACATTTTTTCCGTTTGGGTTTGCGCAAAACCAGCCGAAAAAAATAATTGAAACACAAAAATAAAAACGACAATCAATCTGTTTTTTGAAAACATAATATATTAGTTTACTGATAATTATTTAATCCCACTTAATATTTTAGCCCGAATTACTGTCAATGAATTTGCTAGAAATTCCTTATTTACAGCATTTTTTCTACCATTTCGGCATACAAACCCCTTATCCGGCATGGTTAATCTCTTCGAAAAATATCCCATAGAGGCGTGGACTGAAAGTTATGCCCGGTTTTGAAGCATCAATTTTATAAGTATTTTGTGCAAAAGAAAAACCTGTTGCACAACAAACCAATGTGATAATCAATTTATATTTCATTCTTTTCTGTATTCAAATTTGCTGTTTCTTATATCCCGTTTATCTCCTTAAACTCTTTGCTCGTTGCACCGGTCATTGGTTTGCAGAGTTTTTGCAGTGCATCAAAGTTGTCGTAGTCTTTACCCATTTGTTTTTTTACAATCTCGTTGAACTTCTCTGGAAACTCATCCGTGAGACCAATTTGGGTGACATCAATATCCTTAAAACCAATCTTATAAGCCGGCGAAGCTTTTTTCAACCGGAAATCGCCTTTTTTGATATCCACAAACAATGGGTCTCCCACCACACTTGCCGAATCGATACCACGGGTACGATAATCGGTCAAAAACGATTGTCCTTTGTCTTTGGCATTCACGTCAAAATAGAGATTTTTGTCAATATCAACCTGCTCCAGTTTTATCTGAATCTTTTTGCCATTCACCATACTTTCGCGGTAGAAAGGGTTGTGGGTATAGGTTTTGTAAAAGATATTTCGCTTTACTTCCAGATTGGTGTGAACAGGCATCTCATCGCGATTATAGACTTCCAATAAGCTGACATATCCCAAAAACATATTGACTGATTTGCCGGCAGAGGTTTCATACACAATATCGTGAATGTCGGCAATAATGTTGTTATACACATTGTTTTCGAAAAGTTTTACATTGATTCCACCACCGTTGCAGTTAAATACAATGTTTTGTGAAATAGTGGTTTGCTTGATAAACGCATCGGTACGGATGCCCTGCTGCATCCCTTTTCCGTACAAATGGTGAATGTAGTTGCGATTGACCACGTTGCCAAAACCAACATCCGAGAGGTAAATGGCGTTTCCGTCAAACATGGTTTGCATGGTGCAAAAAATATCGTTATCTTCCACTAAGTTGTTGCGGGTCATAGAATATGGTGTCACTTTGAAATAGTGCTCAATAGCCTGTTTGCGCGAACCTGTTTCCTGATACTCGGCTTCGGAATCTATTTCGCTGCGGCGCAAACTGCCTTCCATTTCGCGGTTTGATTCGTTCACATTAAAGTACATCGGACGCGAGCCGCTCAACACAATGGCATCGTAGGGCAAATGGTGGATTTTATTGTTTTTGATAATATTTTCGCCACTTTGCCACACCATAATGCCGTTGGACTGAAAATAGAGCTGACCGCAATGGTGGATGTGATTGTTGAGAATGCGGTTGGATTTGTTGACATTTAGTTTGCCCGGTCCATAGCCACAAAGCAAAATTCCTGTGCCACCAATATAATCTATCAGGTTATTTTTCACCACATTGCTTTGAGCGTATAGGTCGAAACGCACACCGGCCGAACCCGAATTGGTAAAACGGCAGCCATCCACTTCGCAATATTCCACATCGCGGAAACGCAACATAGCATTGCCCTTGTTCCACATATCCCACTCGTGCTGAAGACCAATATCGCTTTGGGTCACCAAATCGCGGTCAGCTCGGGTAAATGTCAATCCTCTGAACGCAATATTGCGGGCTATTTCCCCTTTTTCGTGACCATCCACTAGGAAATACTGCACCAATCCGGGCACGGTTATTTTGCCGAGGACTCCGTTTTTAGGCCAGAAATAGACTTTGTTTTCGCGGGTATTGAGCACCCATTCACCGGGGGAATCGAGGTAATCAATCACATTTTCGACGCGATAATTACCGCCATCCATGGCATGCAAATGCTTATCCACTTTGCCCATCGGATAGGTGGCGGGCATGGTGGTGTGGGCCTCGTTTTTGGTTTCCTCCACCGATGCCAGTGTCAGATAATTGGTTACATAACCCACATTGGGCTCAATAAAAATCTCAATATCTTCAAGGTTAGACCAGTTTTTAAGTTCATCGGCATTGAAGTTCAACAGCGTACGGTCGGCTGCCAACATGCCTTTCCACTCGGTACCACCACCATCGCCACCGGTCATTGGCTTGGTTGGTTCGAAGCCTTTGGAACGTGCTCGGGTTTGCATTTCCCCGTTTTCGTAGAGGGTGTAAAAACGTTCTTTGCCGGCAGGAAGTTTAGGCAGATTGGCCACATATACTTTTCCTTTTGCCGAAGCAGGAAGTCCGGCCACATCACCCGCGGGTTTCCATCCCGATATTTCTATATCCGAATGAAAAATTGGCTCTTCGCCAGGGTATGCCATATAGTTGATTTTATAAGAATCATAATGACTATCCGCAGCTGTAAATGTTTCTGTTTCCGAAAGTTTGTATTCACCACCCCGAATCATAATAAAAATATCACGGTAAAGCGAGTGCTTGAAAAACTTCACGGCTTGCTTGGCGCGCTTAACTGTAGCAAAAGGTCCATCAGTTTTGTCGGCATTGGGCTCGGCTAGTTTGCCGCTCCAGCAGTCGTTACCTACGGTTGAGACGTAGAAGTCTGCGAAATTTTTGTTGCGGTCTTGCGCAATTGCCATCGCACTGATAAAAAACAGCCCCATTAGAATAAATAAAAACTTCTTCATAATCATGTTGATATATTTTATAACAATTATTGTATACACTTGAATATATGTTTATACAATTTATCAAACTTAAACTCCAAACAAAAAGCAAATTAATTTATTTATATGTATTTACGCTATTAAAAAGCAATCTATTGAAGTAAGAATAATTAAATTTATTTCCGACTCAGTTGTCCGTCAAAGCTGTATATTTCGCACGCAGTTGTTTTCAGACTTACTGACTTTCCATTATAAATTATTTTCATACTATTCCCAAGCAATGATTTGATTTTAAAACTGGATAATCTTCCATTCTCCCATTTCAAATCCACCACAAATCCGCCACGCGCCCGCAGTCCTTTTACTTCGCCGGTAGGCCAGGCATCAGGAAGCGCAGGTAATAACTGAAGTATTTGATAGTTTTCTGTCTTCAGGTGGCTTTGCAATAACATTTCTGTAACTCCAGCTGTATATCCAAAGTTCCCATCGATTTGAAACGGGGGATGGGTGTCGAATAGGTTTTCCAAAATACATTTTCCAAAAAGCATTTTTACTAAGTCGTATGAGCGATTACCCTGCCCAAGGCGGGCAAAAAGATTAATTTTCCAGGCAGTACTCCAACCCGTACTCACATCACCACGTGCATTAAGCGAAACAAGCGCAGCTTTTGCCCATTCAGGTGTGTTGATCGGACTGATTTGTCGCCCCGGATGTACTGCAAATAGATGAGAATTATGACGATGATGGTCGGTAGAATCATCCACATCATCCATCCACTCCTGTAGTTGTCCCCACTTACCTATTTGAGGGCCGAGCAGTTTATTGCGCATTTCAGTCATTTTAGCACGATAAGGCTCATCTACGCCCAAAGCGGCCGAGGCTTCTATATTATTGGTAAACAAATCATATACAATCTGTTGATCATAAGAAACACCTGGATAAGGTGTGCGGTCTCCTTCCAATTTACCAGGACCATGTTCCGGCGACCATCCATCAGGAGTGATTAGCTTACCATCTTTTTCCACCAAATGATCTTCCCAATAACCACTTACGTCTTTTAACATGGGATAAGCCCGGTTTTTCAGAAACTCTTTGTCGCCCGTAAATGCGTAATGCTCCCAAAAATGCTGACTCATCCAAGCACTTCCCGGACGGTGAAGTCCCCAGGTAGAAGGCCCCCCCATTATGTTATTCGTGCTGTAAGCTATCCATCCTTTAGCTGTTTTGAGTTTCGGGTCAGTAGTTTTCTTGTTCACCTTGGCGAGGTTTTCCACCCAATCGAAGTATGGCGCAGTACATTCGGCCAACGCTGTTGGTTCGGCCAACCAGTAATTCATCTGCACATTGATATTGGTGGTATATTGCGAATACCAAGCCGGTTTGTATTCATTGTTCCAAATGCCTTGTAAGTTGGCTGGTAAACCACCGGGGCGAGACGAGCTAATCAGCAGATATCTACCGTATTGAAAAAGAAGCGCTTCAAGTGCAGGATCTTTTGCACCGTTTTTCACTGCGTTCAAGCGATCGAGTGTCGACATTTCCGGAGTTGTTCCTAAACTCAATTGAACGCGATTATACAGGTTCTGATAATCGGCAACGTGGGCTTTACGAAGATTTGAATACGGTTTAGCCACTGCCGCTGCCATTGTTTTTTCTAACAAAGCGTGAGGATGTTCGCCTTTAAAATCTTTCGAGAAATCTTTGGAAAAATCAGTTCCTGCCACCAGTAAAATTCTAACATCATTGGCATTCGACACCGTAATAGAAGAATTTTCCACTGTTATTTTCCCACCGTTGTTTATTATCACCAACTGCGATTCGTATTGCATCCCATTCTCAGGCAGCGTACCGAAAGCTATAATTTTATTGCCCGACACTTCAATTTTACCATTGTGGGCATCTTTGAGTTTTATGACACACGAAATACTGCCTTTTTTACTTGCCGTAAAATTAACAACCAGTACTTTATCCGGATAACTCGAAAAATATTCGCGGCGATAATTGATTCCTCCACTGCTAAAAGTAACTGTCTGAATTGCATTACCTAAACTCAACTCGCGACGGTAATTTTCGGCTTTCAGATTTCCGAAATCAATCATAACATCGCCAAATGGTTGATAGTATCCAACAGTTGGTTTAGCATTTCCATCAATAGAAGTCGTACCTGTAATCAGGCTCGATTCGTTGAACTGAATCTGTTCTTTTTGCACTCCACCGTATATCATTCCTCCCAACGAACCGTTACCAATAGGTAGAGCTTGCAGCCATTGTTTAGCCGGCTCAGAATACCACATCGATAGTTTTTGTGCAAAAGTGTGCATGGAAAGTGATAAAACAAGAATTATCACTATCTGTTTTTTATGTAAAATCATATATCGTTTTTTTTAATTATTCAAAAGTAATGGCACTGCCACATTTACCGAATACGTCCGTTTATTCACACCATGAGCACCAAACAGAAATCTTGGAACGCCTTTTTCAAAATAAACACAAGGACGCTCCAGTTTGTCATCGGAAACTATGCTGCCCTCAAATTTTAATCTATGTGGCACCGCTTTCGGATATTTGGTTGGTTCCCAATGTATTCCATCTTTCGACTTCAAGAGAGCCAATGCAGCTTCTTTGTTGGTAAACAGCCCCACTACATCCGTTACAATGGCGTAATTCGTCCCTTTGTAATTCCAGATAAAGGGGTCCTCGGCAATCATCCTGCTTTTGCCACCTTCACTTGCTTCGAAAACTGGGGTCGGACATTTCTCGTAAGGTCCTAATAAGGATTTAGCAAAAGCAACACCGAAACGGACTTTACCACCTTTGAACGTGCCGTTTTTTGCAACTTGTTTGTAAATAAGAATAGCACGACCGTTCTGATCTACTGTAACTGCAGGATTTGCCATCATCAGGGCATCGTAAGCTGTAGAATCGGGGCTGACATCAATTACAGGTTTGTCGAAGCGTTTCCAGTCGCCTTCGGGATTATCGGTCACCGCCACACCAATACGCTGATTATTGCGATATTGCCACCATAGTGTATCTTTCATCGATGCCGGCATTTTAATTTTGTTGGTACCCGTCGATCCCATGTAATACAAATAGTATTTCCCTTTATAAAAGATGGCTGCAGGATTGTGAGTAGTAACACCATCCCAATACTGACTACCACGACTTGGCAACACAACTTTTACGTGTTTGTATGGCCCTTCGGGGTTATCGGCCTTGGCAAGGCAAATTTCTGAACTCGGCAACCAGGCATAATGACCATTTGACCGTGGCCAGCGACTGTAAAACATATAAAACTTTCCTTTGGGAGATTTCACCACCGAGCCACACCAGATATTGTAAATTGAATCTGAAAAAATATTTTTATCAGGAATGGGTTGCACCATAGCACTTATATCAACATCATCCATCGAAATAAGATTTCCTTTTTTATCGAGCTTGGGCTGTTGGCTATACACAGAACCGATTGAAAGCACCAGTCCAAGAATAAGGAGTTGGATGAATTGAATTGACTTTTGTTTCATCATAAAATTGTCTATATTGTTATTTTTTTAGTATTAGTTTCACTACATCTACATTGTTGGTACGTTGATTCTCCGGGATATTTAGTTTCAACGTTCCGTTTTCGTAGGTAAAAGCTACCTTTTTTTTGGTTCTCAGTAAGAAAGCCTTCTTGGGTTTCGGGGCATTTTTCCAAACTACTTCTACCTTTTCACCCGGAAGAAAATGAACGTAAGCGACACCTTTGCCTATCGTTACAGGGGTATTCACCTCGTCAGGCCACGGACCGGCATTGGCTCCGATAACCGATTCCCGACTGTGCTTCATCCATGCTGCCATTTCCTTCCATGCCGACAATGCTTGCTCCGGCACTTCGCCCGAAGCTTTGGGACCGACATTAGCTAGCAGGTTCCCACCCCAGGCACGCAATTTCACCAACTCGGTAATCACTTCGGGTGCAGTATCCCATTTTTTATTCTTAACATACGACCATTTGCGGCTCGGCCAGCAGGTCTCGCAGGTTTCAAACCAGCCTTGGAAGCGTTTTTGTGGAAGATCACCTTCGCTATCGCCATAATCGCCTATTTCACCGTTACGTCTGTTAATTACGATGCCTGGTTGCAACTTCCGAACCACCTTATTCGGAATTTCGCCTTTACCACCATCGAACCAAATTAGGTCGATTTTCCCATAATTGGTAAGCAATTCAGTCACCTGGTTTTGGATATATTCACAGCGTTTTTGCTCAAAATCGGCCGGTTTTTCAGGCAATACGGTTGGTTTATGATCCATATCCAGCACTTGCTTGCTATTGAACGAAAAGTTTTTGTATTTGCGACCATAATACCAGTCGGGCGGAGAAAAATAAAGTCCTACCCGAATGTTGTTTTTCCGACATGCCGTAACAAACTCTTTCACGAAATCGCGACCGTCAAAATGATTTTTTGTTCCAAAATCACCATATCTTGAAGGCCAAAGAGCAAAGCCATCGTGGTGTCGGGTTACAAACACAGCATAAGTAATGCCGGCAACTTTAGCGGCTTTCAGCATTTTATCGAAGTTAATTTTGTCTGGATGCCATTGGTTTACCTGCGCCCAATAGGTATTGGGAGTGATAGTGGCATCATTCCACGATTTATTGGCAAGCATACACCACGACAAATCGCCATCGGCCATCACGGCACTCATTCCCCAATGGATAAAAAGCCCTAAACCAGCTTTGGGAAACCATTGCGCATTGGGGTGATTGTTGGGTATCACTTTTTTCTGCTCTGTTTGCTTCAATTGCTGAGCTTGTAATAAAGCAGAAGAATCGGCCAAAACTTTGTTTTGCTGAGCATTTGCTGGTGTCAATAAAACCAACAACAAGACAACATATGCAGCACGAAATTTAAGATTTTTCATTTATAAAATATATTTATTAAAATTTATACAACATAAACGAACTACATTTCAACCGAAACAAATCCCCCTAAGCCTACCCAATCGCCCTGCTTCCCTTCGGAAACTACGGTCAGTTTTCTATCCATTGAACCCTTGGTAAGTGGAATAGAAACATCTTCTCTTGTTGTTGAGGTTTTGGTAAATATCAGTTTATTGCCCAACCACACTTCAGCCTTTCCGGTAAGATTCTTCAAAACAATTTTTCCACCGTTTTTTTGCTGCAAAGCGTAAGGTTTGAAAGTGGTTTTATAAACCAAAAATCCTGTTTCTGTCAATTTATTGGTTTGACCAGGTTTCATATTGCCCCAGGTATTCATATCAAAATCAGCAATTTCCTGCATAGCATCGGGTTTATTTTTGTGTATTGGTGAAACACGCCATTTATTGAGAATCAACTTTGGATTTACCAACTCTACTGCAGGAATCTGCACCACCTCCTTTACTGGAATGGTGATTTGTGCCGATTTCAGGCCTGCCGATTTAGCCACTAAAACCAGACTACCTTTTCCGCTGAAGTTGCTTTGCACGATGACTTGTGCCAGCCCGTTAAACAATTTACGCTTTGTTCCTTTTTCTGCCTCGTGAGAATTTGGATTACCATTACCTAAACCGATAATAGAGCCTGCGCCACTGATTTCAAACTCTACAGGAGTATTTGCTGTTGGAACGACTCTCCCCTTGACATCCAGTACCTGCACCGTTACAGGCATAGCATCATAGCCATCGCCGTTCAAAGCGGAACGGTCAGCTATTAACTGTAAACTAACCGGCTGTCCGGTAGTTTCTGCTTTGAATCGCATCACTTCTTTACCCGACTTATCATATCCAATAGCTTCTATCTTTCCGGGCTGGTAAGGCACTTTCCAATCCACCATTTCGTATTTGTCCACAGCTTTTTCGGACACAAGTTTGCCGTTAACCAATAGTTTAACCTTGGCGGCATTAGTCAATGCCATTACTTTTATGGGCTTGCCAATAGAGGCAGTCGGCCAGTTCCAATGCGGAACAAGTTGCAACACAGGTTGGGTAGTCCATTGTGCCTGGTGAATGTAAAAAGCCGCTTTGGGGAATCCACATTGATCCATAATACCAAAACTTGCACCGGCAGCAGGCCAGATGTAAGGCTGGGGCTCGCCACGGTAATCGAAGCCTGTCCAGATAAAGCAACCAGCCATGAACGGCCGTTCGTCCACCAGTTTCCATCCGGTTCGGTGGTTGGTACCCCAACTGGCCCATTGCGTATCATACGAATCGTGCAAACACAGTTTTTTGTTGGTCACGTATTCGCCACGTACCATAAATGCCGAAGCGTCTTCGGAACTGGTAATGGGCGTATTAGGATACGTTTCGTGCACTTTATCGTAGTTGCGCGATTGATAATTCATACCAATCACATCCACGGCATGCGCCACATTTTTGGGTGTCAACAATCCGCCACTTGCCGCAGCAGTAACGGGACGGGTCGTATCCAGCATTTTCACGTGGGCACTCATGCGGCGTACCAACTCGTAGCCATTTTCGGTTCCCTGCATCGGTTCTTCGTTGAACACCGACCAAAGTATCACACTGGGGTGATTGCGATCGCGACGAATAAGCCATTCCAACTGAGCTACATATTGATCTGACACATTAAAGTTGCGGTTTTCATCCATTACCAGCACGCCCAATCGGTCGCAGGCATCCATAAACTCAGCTGATGGCGGATTGTGCGCACAACGGTATGCATTCGCTCCCATTTCCTTCAACTTACGCAAGCGGAAATCCCAAAGGGCATCCGGCACTGCCACGCCTACGCCGGCATGGTCCTGATGGTTACACACACCTTTCAGTTTCACAGGCTTATCGTTCAGGAAAAACCCTTCATTTGGAGTAAATTTAATGGTACGGAACCCGCAGGTGGTGATGAGAGAATCAATAACGTTACCCTTTTCGCGAAGCACGGTTCTGACTGTGTACAGGGTGGGGTGCTCACACGACCACAGCTCTGGATTCGATACAGGAATTGACAGTTTTGCTACCCTTTCACTCAAAGTAGCTACAGTTGCTGAGGTATTTCCAGAAACGACCTTTTTACCCGATTTATCAAAAAGAGAAGATTCAACAGTTATATCAACAGGTGTTTTGCCCGAATTTTCAATAGTAGTCTTCACCGGAATAGTCCAGTTGCCTGAAGCATTTTTGACAGGTTGTGCAAAAACGCCATCGGTAGCAATATGCGTGGCTGAGCGTTTCACCAACCAGGTGTGACGATAAAGGCCAGAGCCTTCGTACCACCAGCCTTCTTGCTGCACCGCATCTACGCGGACGGCGATATTATTCATTTCGTCGCCATAATAGGCATAAGGAGTTACATCGATATAAATAGAATTATAACCGCAAAAATTGCGTGCCACCACCGTTCCATTAAACCAAACCGTGCAATGTGTTGCAATACCATCAAATTGAATTTCAATGTATTTACCTTTATCGTCTGGCGAGAGTTTGAAATTGCGGCGATACCACCCAAAACCACGTTTTCGATAACCCTGAGACAGGTTTTCGGTAGAGTCGTAAGGCATCTCTACCGACCAATCGTGCGGTAAATTTACCAGCTGCCAATCAGTATCATCGAATTCCGGTGCAGCTGCACCCCACGATTTTCCAGCTTTGGCATTGTTATACGACATACCGTGACCGGTAATAATCGGGAAGGCAATATCTCCCTGATAAAAACGCCAGCCTTTGTCCAAAGAAAGTCGCTGACGAGTCTTTTGTGACTGCGCTTCTCCGATTAAAAAGAAGGAAAGCACCAGTGATAAAAAGATAATGGTCGTTTTTTTCATGTGTTAATTTTTATTTTTTTCGCATGGGACTCATTATGAATATGGTCTTTGGTTTAAACATCTGTTTCATGCTCATTTCATAAAAGAATTATGGCTATTTTTTTATTTTACAATTAGTTTCTGAGAATACACATTCACTCCTGCCATCAGTCGGCACACATATACTCCCTGAACTAATCCTTCTTTCGAAAAATTATATTCATATTTTCCAGCCGCAAAATTACCCGAAGCTACTGTTTCAACCTCTTGACCCTGTAGATTGTATATTTTCAATGAAGTTTTAGCCGGATTGATAAGCGTAAACGAAATACGTGCATTTCCATTCACCGGATTGGGCGAGATAGGATGCAATTCTGCAGGTTCATTTTCCACTGTATTCAATCCAGAGGCATTAGTCCGTGAACCAACACAAAGAGTCACAGCTCCAACACCACCCGATTTGCTATCGTTGAAAGCAACTTTTACTGTATTGGATGTTTGAAGCAACGATTTATTTATCTGAACAAGTTTTGTAGAAGCATATCCACTTCCATCTTCCAGCTTAGCAGCGGCTTTTTCCATTGGAACAATTTGCTGAATTCCATTAAACCAAACAGACATATTTCGGTCGGTGCCCACACCTCGCCCCACACCTATACGAAGATAAGCATATTCAGTATTATCAATGGTTGGAACACTCACGTGAAATATGCTTTCGGTCGTAAACTGCAGTTTCATTTCGGTTGCAAAATAGAGTTTCTCATCCACCTGAGCACTTTCGGCTACAACATCGCGGTAATATAGAAACAACGCCACAGATTCCTTTCCGGACAACTGCAAAACTCGGGTATCATCGACCTTTGTTTCAGTGAAGTAAGGGGTAAAATTACTATTTCTACCCAAGCGGCGCACCATGATAGAATCCAGATTAAGCGTTGGATAATTGAGATTCATACTGATAGTGCTATCAGACAAATTATTGAGTAAAACGATTACTTTGTTATTATCCACAAACGATTGTTGCTGAATATCAGGGCTTACACACGAGGATAAAACACGACGACCTCTAACATCTTTGAAGTATTTGTAAAACAAAACCTGAGCCGATTCATACCAATTTGTTTTGTCAGTGTAATTATTGGCCACCAAAATAGATGCGTGGTATTTCGGATCCCAGCTGAATGATTCAATCAAAATAAAAGGAACGACCTTAAACACCTGATGCGGACGATTCATAAAAACAAAGGTATTGGCAATGCAGCTGTTCACCATCAAAAAATCAGTCTGTGATTTCGCTTTCATATCTGCAACAAAGCCGGTTGAAGTACCCAAAAACCATTTTCTCATAGCAGCTTTTTGATCTGTCAGATTCATCGTGCCACCATGCTCAGTATTAAGATAAATCAACTCTTTGTTGTACTTTGACCAACCGTAAGCCGACACCATGTCCATAATACCTTCGAGTGGAAGTCCGGTAGTGATTCGACCACCCAAGGTGTGACTAATTGAGTCCCAGCGATAGAAATCATACACGTGAAACGAATAAAAATCGAGTTTTCCAGCAGTGGCATCTACAAAATCGCTGAACTGACTAAAATTCTGATAATTGTTGTTGTAAAACCAAACGGTGGAAGCACAAGGTCCACCCACCATAACCGGCGTATCCAGTTCCTTTACTTTAGCCTGAATCTGCAAATGCAAATCGGCTAATTTGGGCAACATATTGTAACTTTTATAGAGTAGTTGATAGGTTGGCTCGTTGATAGGCTCAAATGAGAGCGGGCGGCTCCAATCGGTAAAATTATATTTGAGCAGATTAGCCACAATCTCGCCGGCAGCCACTTTATTCACAGGCAAACTATCTGTAGAGCCTGGATAAACATCTTTTGGCATAAAAGCCGGATAAGTATTGTGATTATCGTGCATAAGCGTTCCGCAAGAAGTGGGGAAACGCTTGCAGAATGTGACTGATGGAGTATTTCCGTTTGTAGGTTTGGCATTCGCCTGCAAGTAGGTCAAATTGGCATAACCCGGACGGACAGCATCCTGAATAATATTTTTCGTGTATTTCGTTGCATATTGAACCAGCGTTAAACTCCTTCCAAAAGACATTTCTAAGTCATTGATGTAATGATTAGAGATAGTCGTATTGTTAATTGAACTTTCGAAACTCGATCCATTGTGACAAACGTTAATGTATTTACCCCTATCGAAAACGGTGTGGCCCATAATCGATTTTGTAATTTCGGGCTGAACCGTTAACGATACAGTTTGTGCATTGGTAGTTAAGATAGCCAATATTCCAACCAAAACAATGGTTAAAATTTTCATTTTAAAACCTTCCATTTTTACAAGTTAATTTTTAAAACAAGCTCTATTTCAACGGTATGGCCACATTAAAGGTATGCGAACGCATTTTATCCACGCCCATGGCTCCATAAAGAAATTTGGGTACCCCATTTTCAAAATATACCCACGGACGCTCAATGGCAATTCCACTTTGAGTGCCATCAGCCCACGCAAACGAGCTACCAATGACCAATGGATGTTTCGCCGGCTGCCAATCGATGCCATTTTTAGAAACCATCAAGGCCAATGCTCCGAGATCGCCGGTAAATTTACCCACCACGTCGCGCACGATGGCGTAATAATATCCTTTCTGAAACCAGATAAATGGATCTTCGGCTTCCATGTGAGCACTTTGGGTATCTTTTGACTCAAATATTGGTTTTGGATATTTTGTAAATGGGCCGAGGGGAGATTTAGCCGTAGCCACACCAAAACGAACCCGTCCACCTATTAATGTACCGTTTTTGCACACCTGTTTATACACCATCAGCACATCACCTTTGTCATTAAACGTAATGGCAGGATTGCTCACCAGCATTGCATCGTAAGCGGTGCTGTCGTTTTCATTATTCGATAAAACCGGTTGATCAAACCGTTTCCATTCTCCTTCAATATCGGTAGCTACCGCCACGCCTATGCGCTGATGGTTACGCTGCACCCACCAGTTAGTCGGATTCCGCTCACCGGTACCGGTAGTTCCCATGTGATACAAATAATATTTTCCTTTATAAAAGGTAATGTAAGGATTATGTGTCACCGCACCATCCCAATACTGCGCTCCACGGGCAGACAAAACCACCTTTACATGTTTGTAAGGACCTTCGGGTTTGTCAGCTTTAGCCAATGCAATTTCTGAACTATAAATCCACGATTGATGTCCGTCTTTACGTGGCCAGCGCGAGTAAAGCATATAGAACTTACCGTTTTTACCTTTAATAACCGAACCACACCAAATGGCGTAATTCTCATCAATAAAACGATTTTCGAGCGGAACAGGCTGTAGCATTGCCCCGAAATTATAGTCGATAGGTCGTTGCGATTCGAGTTTTGCCCGCTCTGCTTTTGTTAATGATTTGTTATAAACTGTTTCAGCCACCTTCTCTCCTATTTCATTGAGAGCCTGTTGGTTATAATGCACATTGTCTTTAAGCAAGTTTTTTTGTGGAAAAGTGGGCGTTTTGCTATAAGCAATGTACACGTTCTTGAACTTCGCGGCAACGGCTTTTTGAGTATTCTGTACAGCCAAACTACCATCCGTGGTTTTGTCGGTCTGGCTACCAGTTAACACAATGTAAAACGGCAGTTTTTTACCAAACTCTTTTCTGAAACGGATTATCACATTTTCCAACGAATGTTGATATTGTTCGGCTGTCTCTTGTTTGTTCAGAATAGCATTGGCATCACGCTCACCCTGAATCCAGATAATTCCTGAAAGAGCTGTACCAGTTTTTTTTTCTGCCATTTGCGTTTTGTTTACGGCATCGGCAAAAAGCAGATTATTGCCGCTTACGTCCCAGGTTCCATAATTACTCATTTCAGCTTTTGCACAGCACGAAGCACCACCACGGGCAGCTGCAACCATGTATATGGCACTACCTGTCAGTTCATTCAGCCGTTTAGCAAAAGCCGGAGCGACCGAGCCGGTACCTGCCCGTTGAAAGAGTTTCCAGCTTTTTCCGAACGGGTCTTTCAGCGGTACGCATTCATCCGTTGTGGCCATGTATTCAAACGCAGTGCCGAATACGCAAGAAATGCTTTTGGTGGAATCGCCCTGACCAACGGCATTACTTTGTCCTGCAAGGAGAAAAAGTTGCGGTTTCTGAGCTGATAATTTTGAGACTATCAAAGATGTAAAGAGCAAAAGGAAGATTTTAATTTTCATTTTTATGTCATTTTTTTAATTACATGCAACAACTAACTTCTTTTTATCGAAATAAAATCACCACAGTATTTCAATGCTTCCGTATTCGAAGACAGTTTGATACCTGTACCTTTATTTTTATTTACCCAAACAATCTTAAAGTTTATCACTTTCATCATGCCTGAGAATGAACCTATTCTCTTCCCAATCGTGAGTGTTTGCTTTTCTTCATTCCAGTTGACATCTATGGCTGCCGATTGTCCTTTTTCGTAGTTATACGACACGCCATCATCTTCGTAAAGGCGGCACGAGGCATTGGCTCCCGCATAAATTCGCAATTCGGTAATTTCGTCTATTTTCTCAGTTGTATATTGTTTTTCTGAGCCAAGTGGGATAATGCTTCCAGCTTTTACGAAAAGTGGAATTTTGTCGATGGTTGCTTCTACGCTTACGGTCTGACCACCAGCAACTTTGTCTCCAGTCCAGAAATCATACCAACCAGCTTTGTATTCGGGCAAATAAACTTCCCATCTATTTACACTGGGTTTCACAACCGGAGCGACCAGTATCGAAGGACCAAACATATATTCGTATTTTTGTTCTAATGCCTTGTTATCGTCGGCAAAATCCATTACCAGCGGACGCATAAGCGTAGAACCGGAGAAGGTGACTGCCGCAGCCTGCGAATAAATGTAAGGTAGCAATCGGTAACGCAGGTTCAGATAGCGAAATGCTTCACGTTCCACTTTTGCACCAAATCGCCAGAATTCAGTATCAGTTTGATAACCGTGAACGCGTTGCAACGGACAGAAAGTAGCGTATTGGAACCACCTAAGAAATCTTTCGTGGTACGTAGTGTCGGTGTACTGATTAGCCGGGCGGAAGAATCCACCACAATCGGTTGTCCAATAAGGAAGTCCGGTAATCACATAATTGAGACCAGCCGGAATCTGTCGGCGAAATGTTTCCCAATCGTTACCAATATCGCCCGACCAAGTAGCCGAAGCATAGCGCTGTTCGCCCGAAAAAGCGCTTCGGGTAAGAATGCACACGCGTTTCTCGGGCACATCCTTGCGCGAGCCTTCGTAAACCGTTTTTGTTACAAAAAGTGGATATATATTGCGCAATTTTTCACCCGGGACTGTGCCATTTACAACCCTACGACCAGCCAAATCATCATTTTCAGGCTCGGTAGCATCCTGCCACCAAGCATCAATCTTATAAGGTTTCAACAACCGGAAGCTGAAATTCTTCCAATAACAAGCCGCTGCTTCAGGATTGAAGAAATCAATCCATTGCGTGTTGGGAATATAGAATTTTTTAGCCATCATTTCCTTTCCTACTTCGCAGTTTGGGTCTACTTTCGACCAAACAGAAACCATCAACTTCGTATTCATATTGTGCAGACTGTCCACAAGTTTTGCAGGATTCGGATAATATTTCTCATCGAACTGCATAGCGTTCCAACCATATTTCCCCCAGTATTGCCAGTCCTGTACAATCAAATCCATTGGAAGTTTCCGGTTGCGAAATTCTTTGGTAGTTTCGAGAATCTCTTTTTGAGATTGAAACCGTTCGCGACAATGAATGTATCCCAACGACCAAATTGGCATAAGCGGTGCAGCTCCCGAAAGTCGGCGATAGGAGGCAATAACTTCATCCGCTTTTCCGGCAAAAACAACATAATCGATACCCTCCGAAACCGACGATTGAAATACAGTCTCGTCCTTGGTTAAGCGAATATAAAATGTCGGTTTATCATTCTTATCACCATTAATCAGCACATTATGTTCTCCGGCCTCTAAATAGACAAAGGCGCTTGCAGTCGGTGGCAACCAGTAATTGCTATAACTTATTATTTCTTTATTATCAACAATCACACTGTGCTTGCGCGCCATTTTTTGACCCACATCCATTAAAACAGCATATCGACCAGCCTTTTCCACCTTAAACTTACCACCGAAACCTACTTGCTGCCGAACTTCTTTTTTTGTACCCTCGGTAGTGGTGACTTCTACGGTAATGGTTTCGCCGGTAGATGTTACGGGAGTCAATTCCACTTTTGTATTCGTAGGATTAAAATCGGTTAATCCATAATTATGCCAAAGCAAACCGTAGCCTTTGTTGGAATAAATAAAGGGGATAGAAATCTGTGTATTTACCTGTGTCAATCGGCGAGTAAGTCCTTTGATATTCATGAAACCGTCCTGAAACTGCCCGGTACCGAAAAGAAATTCATCAGCAGGAGATACAAATTTTTGACGTGCAATCATCGTAGATACACCCTGCACATCGGAAGTAAGAAGTGAGCGTCCCCCCTCTTCTTCCTCAAGAATCAATTTACCCTGAGCATCCAAAAACTTCAGTGAACCAGTTTGACGGTTAATAACCACTGAAATCTTTCCGGCATCGAGTTTTAACTCTTTAACCGATTCTTTGAAAACAAATGCAGGCGTGGTCACCTTTTCAGTAAAAATCAAACTTGGTTTTTCGTCAAAATCTACTAATGAATATTGAATACGAATTGCATTTAGGTCAATAGGCTTAAGTATTAACAACCCGTCCGTCAGTTTCAGCTCCACCCTGTCTAATTTTCTAACAAAACTCACAACCTGCGCATTACAATTAGCAGTAAAAAAAAGTAAAGTGATTAGAAATATTAAGCTACCGTTTTTCAATTCATTTCTCATAAATATATCAAATATAAATGTATCAATTTTATGCTACTATTCTGCTCTAAACAACATCAGTTCATTCACAGCCGGAGCTTCTTTCTCATTTTCCAACACAATGCGGAATTTCTGTGCGATAACCGGAGTAAACGGTTTTGTCAGACCGGTTCCATCAGTTTGACCTTTGAAAATGGTTTTCCATTCAGTGCCCTGCATATACTGAAATTCGTGCTTTTGAGTTATACCACTCCACGGGTGCCAGGGCTCTACCAATGACAAGCATTGAATAGTGGTTGGGACGCCCAAATCAATCTCCAGAGTAGCCGTTTTTTCGCCTTTAGCGGCTTTCCAACCAATGGCAGGACTACCATCAGTTAGTTTTACCAATTTTTCAGGATCGTCCGATGAACTTGCCACTACTTTTTTTCCTGATGACGGAATAGACTGCACAACCGGCTCACCTTCTATCTGAATAGCAACCACTGAAGCAACCTTATCGGGGGGATAATTGGGTAGTTGAATCACAGAATTGTTTTTTCCTACTTTTATTTTCAAACCAGTTTTTGCATCAGCCAGTAAACGTGCACCGATTATTTTATTCCCGAGTGGAACGATTAATTTGCCATCTTTCGGCCAATCGAACACATGTAAATAGATTGTTTGCCCTTTACGCGTTGCACGTCCCCAGGAAAGATATGGAAATGGTGAAGCCTGAGTTCCGTAAATTGCATCGTCATTTATTTTCAGCCAATTGCCCATTTCTTTGAGGCTTTGCTGGCAAACTTCAGGGATCACTCCATATTGATTTGGCCCTACATTCAGCAGAAAATTTCCGCCTTTACTGGCTATATCAATCAGTTTCAGAAGCAAATCGGTAGTGCTTTTCCAGTTATCGTCATACGCATTGTATCCCCAATGCCCATTCATGGTCATACACACCTCCCAATTACGCCCAGGAAAGCCTGTGGCAGGAATAAACTGTTCGGGTGTTTCAAGGTCACCACCAACGCCACCACCCAGGCGGTTGTTGGTAATCAAATTGGGATATTTTTTTAAAACATCCGATATTTTCTTAGCCATATCGGGAGTAATATTCATAGGCGTATCCCACCAAACCACAGCCACATCTCCGTAGTTTTCCAATATCTCCTTTACCTGAGGTACCACAATTCTATCCACATATTTATTCATATCTCCCTTGTGCGTTTCGTCCCACTCTTTTCCTCCCGACACAGCTCCTCCGGGATGATACCAGTCCTGTGCTTGCGAATAATAAAATCCGAGTTTCATATCGTTTTTGCGACAAGCATCGGCCAATTCCTTCAAAATATCACGCTTAAAAGGTGTGGCATCAACAATGTTGTAGGGATCCGAGGACTTGAACATGGCAAATCCGTCGTGGTGCTTGCTGGTAATCACTATGTATTTCTGACCCGCAGCTTTGGCTATTTTCACCCACTCTTCGGCATTGAATTTGACTGGATTAAACTGTTTGGCCAAAGCAGAATACTCTGTTCTCGAAATTTTTGCGCTGTTCATCAACCACTCTCCATAGGTAGTTTTATCGCCCCACTTTCCCGACGGAACGGCATATAAGCCCCAGTGAATAAACATCCCGAATTTGGCTTCCCTCCACCACTGCATTTTCGGGTCATTTTGCTTCGATCCAACGGTGCCTTCAACATTTTGTGCACTGAGACTTATAGTAAATGAAATAATAGAGAGGAAAAGAATTACTGTTTTTTTCATTTTCAATTTTAATTAATTTAATACAATATCACTGTCGATAATGTCGATGCAGGGATCTTGACTATTTGTTTTTTTACCTTCACCAATTTGTAGCAAATACCCGATTTATTTATTTTCTTCTTTAATAAGATGCTTAACGACTTTAGCAGGTACAACGATTATAGTTCCGTGTTGTGCTTTTTTAGGAAAAGACTTCTCTTTTATGAAATTCCATGTTTTTAAATCGTCAGAAACGGCCACTTGCATTCCATCGCCGGCGGGCTCATCCCAATAAAGCCACCATTTGTTGTTGTATCGCAGCAAACATGGCCCCTCGGCCATCGACTTGGTGCGATCGGAATTGCTAAACATTAGCGAATGCGTACCGGCAATTGGTGCCGAAACTGGTTCGAATTGAGGATTATTGGTATCTAATCCGGTAAAAGTAATGCACAAATTTCGTCCCGGGCGTTCGGCCAAATCCGGATTACGCGAATTTTTTACCACAAAAGCCCAACGTTTATTTTTTTCATCAAACCGCATTACACCGTCTATGGTACTAAATCCTTGGTCGAAAAAAAGTTTTCCATCGGTAAAGATTTTTCCATCTTTGGTTCGGGTAATAAACATTCTGTTATCGTACTGACTAACGTTTTTACCACTGTTATCGCTGCTGTCGCCGTCGGTGCGTTCACGTAGGATAGTAGACGAATATATAATGAAAAAATCTTTTTTAAACGGATCCCAATGAATTTCGGGTGCCCAAACATTGTCAGGTAAATCTAGCGAATCTGTGACGCTGGAAAATGGTGACACCTGAACCGGCTTCGACCAATTCAATAGATCTTTCGACTCTGCATACCCAAAAACCTTTCCGGTCCAGTGGGAAGTCCACACTATACGAAAAAGACCATCATGGTAAATAATTGAAGGGTCGCGGGTCAGATTCTGATTTTTCCAAGCCGGTGGGGTCATGACGGGTTTGCCTTCATTTAGATCAGTAAAATGCGTTCCATCAGTACTTGCTGCAAGAAACACTCCCGCAATACCATTGTCTCTAAAATAAGAAAAAAGGAAAACATCTTTCTGACTAGCAAAACTGTTGAATGAAAGGCTGATGACCAGCAAAAAGATAAAGGTTCTTTGTTTCATTTTTAATATAATAACTTGATTTTTTCTTCCAAAAAATTCAAAAGATACGACGCACACATATAAAATACAGTTTATCAACATTGTATTCAATTTAAAAATGTGCATTATAAATTGTTAATTACCAAACACAACCGCCGATAATGCCAATGCAGGAATTTTGACCAATTGTATTTTACCTTCACCTATTTGTACCGAAACAATTTTATCCATTTCAGCATCGTTTTGCAGCACGAGAGTATAGCTTCCATTGGTATCTTGCAATACTATTGAAGTCGGCTCACCTGTTGTGAAATGCCCCACACGCACATAGCCCGGACGAATATATTTACTCACCAAATACATCACAGCATAATCGGGGTTGTAAGTTACAGTTCCTGTGCTACGGTTGATAGTAATCAAACCATTTTGCTTCCAATTCCAGGAGCTTTTTCCGGTTTCGTTCAAAATCATGTTCCAATAGGCGTAGTTTTCTACATCGCCATTCAGGTAATCGGAAATTTCCGTCCAGCGTGCTTGTGCCTGTTTGATGCTATTGTCGCCGTTGTAGCATTTTCCTTCGGTATGCATCATTTTCACCATTGGATAGAGTGCCCTGAAATCGTTCAGGTGAACAGGTTTGGTGTATTGAAGTCCAACACCCGATACCGAATTTCTAAATTTTTTATCCGCGAAAAGCTCCAATGCCTCCAGTTTTCCATAAGTGCGATAGGTTCCCGCCCAAATTTCAGTTTTTACGTTCGAGCGTTTAAATTCGGGAATCAGATAGTTCATTACCAGATTATTCATCTCGCGAGGAACCATCACACATGAAGGATAAGTAGAGTTCATATCTGTTTCATTTTGTGGATTGAGGCGACTTATGGTCACTCCTTCTTTGGCATACGCCATGATGTATTTTGACAGATAAAGAGCATAGGTTGAATATATTTCAACGCTATTTTTCAGCGCATTGTCTGGTCTAACACCTACAATTTTACCTGAAACTTTCATCCAGGCCGGAGGGCTCCATGGCGAGGCAAACAACTTCATTTTGGGATTGATAGCCAATGCCAATTTGATAAATGGCAACAGAAATTTTTCGTCACGCTTGATTGAAAATTTCGATTGAGTGTAGTCACCTGCCGTTTCGGAATAGCTGTATGCATCCAATCCAAAATCGCTTGCACCAATGGGTGTGCGGCAAAAGTTGAATCCACACCCCCTTGTTTCGTCAAATAGATTGCACATAATTTCCTGTTGCTTATCCTTAGGTAAACTCAAAAGCGCTTCACCGCCAATTTCATTAAAACAACCGCCTATACCGGTTATTGTCTGATATTTGATTTGAGGAAAAATAGTAATTTTCTCTTTTGGCGGGCCCGATACGCTATCCTGAGCAAACTGTTTCACGGGATTGCCCGTTACAGGTGCATCAGCCTTGAATGAAACATAACAAACTTTTACTATTTTATGCTGTGCAGACAATTTGCTTATATCCAAAAGTCCTGTTAAAGCCAGAGCAAAAAGTGTTATTTTTTTCATATTAATAAATATTAATTCTGATATATTCCTCCGTTCCTACTTACATAAATTACATCCATCAAAATTTATTCCGCCCGATACAACACCCATTCGGCCAGTGACGGTACATCTTTTTCTGTATCAAGAAGCAGTTTGAATTTTTGAGCTTTCACTTTGTCGAACGACTGCACGATACCGGCCCCATTCGAGCTTCCTTTTACAGCCGTTTTCCACTCTGAACCATCCAAATACTGCAATTCAAATGACTGTTTGCGGTGCCATAAAACGCCATTAGCACTACTGGTTTCTATCATACCCAATGCACTGATATTGTATGATTTACCCAAATCGATCTCAAGTATAGCGTTTTTTGAACCTTTGGCCGCCTGCCATTTTGTAGCAGAATTATTATCAGTAATAAATTCAGGTTTAGAAATACTATCGACAGACGACACAATTACTTGCTTTCCAATAGTAGGAGCTTGTAACACCTTAGGTTCGCCTTCAAACTCTATAGCAACAACCGAAACAATTTTATCGGGTGCGTATGCTGGTAACTGAATAATATTCTGACCATTGCTTCTGACTATTTTCAATTTATTTTTGACATCAGCCAATAAAACGGCACTATTAATTTTATTATCCATGGGCAAAACAAGCTTTCCATCTGTTGGCCAGTTGAACACGTGCAGATACAATTTTTGACCTTTACGTGTAGCTCTTCCCCAATACAAATACGGGAAAGGCGATGCTTCAGTGCCATATATTGCCTCACCATTCAGTTTCAACCACTCACCAGTTTCACGAAGGGTGTTTTGACATACTTCGGGAATTACACCGTAGGGATTCGGGCCTACGTTCAGCAAAAAATTTCCACCTTTACTAACAATATCCACCAACATTCGAACCACCTCTTTAGTGCTTTTCCAGCGCTCATCGTAAGCATTATAGCCCCAGTTTCCGTTCAATGTCATGCAAACCTCCCAGTTTCGTCCGGGAAATCCTGTGGCTGGTATAAACTGTTCGGGAGTTTCCAAATCGCCACCAAAACTAACTCCCAACCGGTTGTTGGTAATCAGGTTAGGATATTGCTTCACAATATCGTCGAGCTTTTTCCCCATAGCTTTAGTCATACCGACCGGTGTATCCCACCATAGTACAGCAATATCTCCATAATTTGATAAAATTTCTTTCACCTGAGGTACAGCCACTTCTTCGATGTATTTATTCATGTCGGCAACGTGTGTGCTGTCCCATTCTTTATTATTCCATACAGCCCCACCCGGATGGTACCAATCCTGTGCCTGCGAATAATACAGCCCCATTTTGATACCATATTTACGACAAGCATCAGCATATTCTTTCACTACATCGCGTTTAAATGGGGTAGCATCCACTACATTGTATGGATCACTTGATTTAAACATGGCAAAACCTTCATGGTGTTTGGCTGTAAGCACAATATATTTTTGCCCGGCATCTTTCGCTAATTTAACCCATTCTTCAGCATTGAATTGTGTTGGATTAAATTGATCTGCCAGTTTAGCATATTCTGCTCTAGGTATTTTTGCTGATAGCATAATCCACTCACCATAGTTCGTCTTATCGCCCCATTTCCCAGACGGAACAGCGTATAAGCCCCAGTGAATAAACATACCGAATTTAGCATCTTTCCACCATTTCATTTTTGAATTCTGCGAATTCAAAAATGATTCTCTATTCGTGTTTTGAGCACTAAAATTAATTGTAATCAAAACGAATAAGGAAAATAATAATAATTTTTTCATCTGTTTAAAATGGTCTTTTAATTAAAAAAGAATTTATTCAATCAACACATATCTAATTGTTCAGTAAAAAGACAATAAACGCCTTTTAAATAGATTTCTCCTATTTTTCTAATGTTTACCTGACAGCTAAGCGATTGTATATTCTGATATTTTGCAATGTACCATTGAATTTCTTCATAGTATTTGTATCAATATCCTTTTTTGCAACTTCCATCACAACGGCTCCCACAGCTTCAAAGTCCTCGCCCACTGTGCCTAATCTTCCTGCAGCTGTTGCATCTTTAGTCTTTTGAACAATACCAGTTTTCTTTTTTAGCAATTTACCATTAACATAAATATAAGCTGTACCATTCACAAAAGCACACGATATTTTAACAGGTTTTCCGACGGTATATACTTTAGAGGCAATAATATCGATGTGATTGGCAACGCTTCCAATCCTAAAAATCACCCCCCCATTTTTTGTAAGTTGAATCGCCCAGCCAGAATCTCCTTTTTGGGGAATACGAGCAATAGGAGTCATATTGGCTTGCACAGCTGCATTCACAGTAAACGAAACAGTAATAGAATCACCATACCCAACATTACGGTCAAAGAAATAGAATTTCTGATCTCCTTTAAAATTAATAGGTTCTTTGGTTGCTAATTTCCATATTGGTGCATCTTTATCCCAAAACGATCTATATTTGGAATTTTTCTTCACTTTTAAAGCCGGTTTTAAAAACTGAATATCGTCAATTTCAAACCGCTCCTTTGCATTACCTGCTGCACTCACTGCTATGGAAACATGATTGTTTGTTACAGCTATGATAGGTATGACAATTTTTGTCCACTTATTTACATTTTTAATATTTACCGATACTTCCTTGCCTCCAAAGCCAAAAGCTTTGATGGTAGCATCTTTTAATTTATTCGATGTTCGTACCATAGCTTTAAGCTGGTAGTTGCCGTTCATAATGTAATTCAATGATTGCTGCACTGAAGCGAAAAAAGGATGATCTTTGCCAATTCGTAACTTGTAATTATCACGAAAAGCTGAACCTTCAACCACATTCACAGCTCCTTCAGTACCTTCCACTATCCACGAAACAGGTTTGTTAAGGGGTATCCTGTCTTGGTTAAACTCAAAATTCCCATTTGGAAGAATATTTACTCCGGGATAATCTTTAGCATAATAGCGGAAATATTTAAAGATAGATTCACCAGGCAATTTTGTGGTATCAAGTTTACCCACACCATTAAGCGCTGTGAGCCATACCATTTGAGCTGCATTCAATTCATGCCAGTCAGCTTTAGCTACCACTTTATTGTTATCATAAAAAATCACACCATCAGGTGTATATTCATAAGCATCCAAGAACCAACCGTCTTTATCTAAAGTAAAAGGAACTTGTGCACGATGTGGCCATGGCGAGTATTTCATACCTTTGGGTGCCAAACTTACATACAGGTTATTAGTTGCCACAAAGGTTTTAGAGTCAATTTCATACGAATCAATCTCAAAAATATCGTTGTTTGGAGTTAAACTACCACGTTGCCAAAATGAAGAATGCACGCCATGTCCTGCCATAAAGGGCTTAGACAGACATTCATAGTAACCATAACCAAAATCATGCTTAGTAATAATGCCTCCACCAGTATTTTCCATACGTCCATTGATACTCTCACGTTTAAGTATAATGTGTAGCAAGCCATCTTTTACATATACATTTTCTTTGCGATTGAGTCCATCAACCCAACCAAGGCCTTCGCGTCGACCTTCGCGGTAATACCAATCATTGGTATTGAGAGTGTCGCCTCTAAAGGTTTCTTCAAAAAGCAATTTATAACCTTTTTTGATAGGAGAAGCAGCTTGAACATTTCCTATAATGGTTAATAACAGCAAGACTATCATGTGACATATATTTTTCTTTGCAATATTTTTCATTGAATATAATAATTAAGATCATTCTATCAAATGATAGAAAAGTTAAGGTTAATAAATTTATTTTGTAAATGGTAATCTGTACCTCTTTCAAATACAAGTTGCTGTTTTTACGATAAAATCACCTTTGATTTTGTCTATTTCACCACCACTACTTGTCCATGTTCAAGTTTAAATTTTAGCACATAAGTTTTATATTAAATTGATTTTTAACAAAAAAAATCCTTTGCGTGGTCAATTTGCTTTTAATTATTCATTTTCAATGGTATAGCTACATTATAATTATCTTCACCATCATATACGGCACAAAACAACACTTTAGGAACACCTTTGTCGATCCACAACTGAGGACGTTCCAAACGAGTTACTTTTTTATGTCCAGTAATCCATGGAATCTGAGTGGTAGTAACAAGCACATTATTAGCCGGCTTCCAATCCAATCCGTCTTTCGATTCGAAAAGAGCAAGACTCAATCCGGCATTAGTAAACGAGCCCTTAAAGTCTTTCACAATAGCCCAATATTTACCTTGCTGATACCAGATAAAAGGATCCTCAGCTGCAAATTTCACCGAATCTTTCACGAAAATGCGGTTAGCTAACTTTTTAAAAGGACCTTCGGGTTTATCGGCAATAGCAGCACCATGATACACAACACCACCAAAAGGCATTTTGCCTTCACTCACCCCTTTATACACCATCAAAATCTTTCCGTCTGGACGCTTAGTTACTGCCGGATTAGACACCAGTTGATGATCAAAACTGTGCATCGTAGTGTCAATAGTTGGTTTATCTGGTCTTTTCCATGGACCAAGAGGGGAATTTGCCACAGCCACACCAATACGCTGATTGTTACGATATTCCCACCAACCTGCATCTTTCATTGTCACTTGTTTAGAAAATTTCTCAGTACCTCTCGTACCCATGTAATACAGGTAGTATTTTTTTCCAAACTTATATACGGTGGGATTGTGTGTTACATCTGCATCCCAGTATTTTTTATCCCGTTTGGGCAAAGCAACCTTTACATGTTTGTACGGGCCTGTGGGATAATCAGACACAGCAATAGCCACTTCACTCTCGGTAGCCCAAGCATAATGCCCACTGGCGCGGGGCCAGCGACTATAAAACAGATAATACTTACCATCATCGCCTTTCACCATGCTTCCGCACCAAACCATATAATCTTTCAACCCGAATTTGGCAGTCGTGGGTACGGGTTGAATCCATTTAGCGACATCGAAATCTTGTGCATAAGATTGTATACTTAGCAACATAATAAAAACGGCAAAAATTATTTTATTGATTTTCATTTATATATAGTTTCTCTCATTATTTTTCCTATTAACAGACATCTATTTTAGCAATCTCTATTCATTTAAAATAAAGCAACAAACAAATCGACATAAAATAATATCATTATTCAACAAAATATTATTTCATCTCAGAAAATTCAACCTTATCCACCTTTAACCATTGGTTTGGAATAGCTTCAGATTGAATTTCAATAACTGCATGATTATTCTTGACTTTAACTTTTTCAATTGATATTTTTTCCCATTTTTCAGACTGATTTATAAAGGTTGTATATTCTTTCCCAGATGTTTTTATAACAAATGCAGATCTTTTCTGCCCACCGGAGCTTTTTATATAAGCACTAAATGTATAATTTCCATTTGGAATATATTCCAAAATTTGTTTTACAGTTGTTTTATATGCTTTATCGTTTTGAACTAGCAAAAAACGTTTTCCATTAAATGCAGCAGTGCTGTCAGTTACAACTCTTGCTGCCGATTTATCATTGCCATTGGTACGCGCTACAATCCATGCTATCGGATATAAATTCCCTTTTACTCCATATTCAAAATCAGAATTACCAATACGATTTATTCGCGGCAGTTTCTTTGCATAATATTTAAAATATTTTATTTGCATCGCAACATCAGGTAACGGAGTGCTTAAACCACCCCAAGATGCAAGATTAACTGGCAAAGCAGTAAGCCAAAAATTTTGAGGAGCATAAACATTCCAAATTCCATCCAACATTTTTGTAGAAAGATATTCGCCATCGCAGTAATAGTTAATTCTATCAGGTAACCATTCGTAGCCTATTGTAATCCATCTCGACAGATCCTTATCGATCTTGTTGGGTTTTGGACTCATACTTTTATGAGTCGGCGAGTAAATATGATAATTTTGTCCTAGTGTATTATGCTTTGAATCCAACTCAAACCCATCAATCTCCAATACCCTATTTTCTGCTGGAATTATATCAGCATTGACAAGACTATCTCTTACATTCGCACCTTCTGCCTCATTAGTACCAGTTAGTCCCATTGACCAAAATGATTGGTGAAGGCCTGACAATTCTTTCTTTCCTCCATACAATTTTACGCAAGTTTCATAATATCCATAGCCAAAATTATGAGTTGAGACCAAACCACCACCTAAAAATTGTTCTTCAGCTCTTCTCGTTGCATCATAGGTGAATTTTATCAATAAATGATTTTCTCCATCCGATCCTTTTCCCTGAATAACATTAGCAGGAAAGCTTACTCCACCCATTTTTTTATTGTTTCTAAATAACCAGTCTTTAGCTTCTGGCTTTCCTTGCTTTTTAAAATTTTCTTCAAATAGAATTTTATAGCCTTGCAAATTAGGTCTATTACTTTTAGTTTGTGCCAACAATGTAAAAGTTGGAATTATCAAACTAATAATTAGCAAAACAGTAAGATATTTTTTCATAATCAATTATATAAACAGTTTTAATACATATTAGATATCTTTCCGATTTAGTAGTACTAACTATACTGGAAGATTTTTTTTGAGGTGCTACATGTATTTTCTCCAAAATCTAATTTATCAGGCTTTTCTTTGCTTTCAATGAAAAAGATAGCGAAAAACAGAAACCGCTCCATTTTAATTACAATTTAGGTACAAGTACTTTATAAACAGGCGTCCAATCTGTAGGTTGCTGGTACTGGTAAATGGAACGCATACGCACGTAATAAGTCTCTCCTGGAATCAAATAAGGAATAAAACATGCACCCTTTATAGGAGTTTGTGTTTTCCCGAAATTCTCCAAAAAATCAGGCGAAGTAGCATACTCAATTTCAAATAAATACTCAGGTTTTTCACAAGTATATCCAAGAGCAATACTATTCATACCTTTTAGACCTTTAATGCATCTAATCACAGGAGGTAAATTACCTATACCTTTCGCTATAACTGTTTTAGAATCGGAAATTGTCTCGCCTTGTGAATTGATTGCCACAAGAGTCACGGTATATTCTTTTTTATGTTCTAACCGATCTATTTCGACATAAGGAGTAAAGACAGTATCAGAACAAAGAATTTTTCCATCCTTTGCTTGACAATATGCAGCATAATGCGAAGCATTTGGAATTAAATCAAAATAAATACGGACTTTATGTCCTCCTGTCTTTATATAATTGATTATTGGCTTATCTGGCTTAGCAGCATAGAGCATTGTATCCATCAACTCTATCCCCTGAGGATTAGTCAGAACAATATGATTCATAGAAGCTTTCAGACCAACATTCAGTTTTATTTTTTTTTCGAAAGTTGCATCTCCTGGAGTAATCACAGGAAGCCTTATTGAATTTCTTTTGATTTCTTTACCTTTATCATCCAAAGCGGTAACTGATAAAAAATACCCTCGCATAATATAGGCAGGTAAATCCAGTTTGGATCTTGGAGTTAGTTTTACACTATATTCTCCTGAAGCCACTTCTGTTACGCCCATATTCTTTAATGGAGCATATTCCTTACGAGCCTGACTATAGGCCAATTTATGATTACCATATGCATCAACAATTCCCCACGAGCGATTCTCGGATACAGGGTTATCCCAAGTAGAATTTGGAGATCGATGTCCACTTCTATAGTCATTATAAGTCCACAAAGATGCCCCAAACAAAAAATCTATTCCACGCATATCATTCAAGGCTTTTGTCTCTTTAGAAAAATCACTCTTTAGGTTTTCTGTTATTAGTTGACAACCAAATTCAGAAATAAATACCGGTTTCAAATTATGATTTATATGCGCTTTCTTAGCATCTGCAGCAAAATTAGATACATATTTATTCAATGCAATCATGTCAGAAAACTGAGATGGATCATCTTTTCTTAAGTGAGCCGTAAAAGATACATCCATAACAGGACGAGATAGATCCATTGTCTTTACATATTTTATCGCAGAATCCACATATTGAACAACGTCGGGATTATCCAATTGATTTCCAATTTCATTTCCTACACTCCAACCAATTACACAAGGATGATTGTAGTGATCTTCCACCATTTGCTTAATCCAGGAAAAAGGGACTGGACTGCGATGAGTAGCATAAGGAGTGCCACTACCCCACACGGGAACTTCATCAATAACCAGCATTCCTACCTCATCAAGATATTCAAGTACTTCTTTAGGTAGTGGTACATGTGATAGACGCGCCATATTACCACCAGCTCTCTTCATATCATCTATCTGAGTTTTATATACTTCTGTAGGTAAAGTGTTGCCAGTAAATCTATCATCAGCCACCCAGTTATATCCAAGCAAACGAACTGGTTCACCATTTAGCAAAAAAACATTATTTTTTATTTCCACTTTACGGATACCGAAACGTTCAGTTATTTCATGTAGTATTTCTTTTCCTCTTTTTAAATAGAGATGCACAGTGTAGAGCTCCGGTGAGTCAAAACGCCATAATTTAACATCTTTTGCAGGAAGTTTAATTTGGATAGAATCAACATTAGAATTATTAGCAGAAACAAAATTACTTACCTTCATTCCTAAGCTCTTACCGTTTTTCAGAATTTCGTAGTATAGAGTATATTCTTCCGCTTTTTGAGGTGTATCTAGAATAGTCTTAATGGCAATTTCTGCTGTTCCCTTTTTTAAATCGGGTTCCGCCAATATTTGAACACGATTGATATGTGCCTTGTTATTCATCAAAAGTTGAACTGAACGACGGATCCCCCCCCAACTCCAGTAAGCACCTGTGCGAAAGTTATTGTCTGCACAAACCGTTACTGTATTTTTTCCTTGAGGGAGAAGAATTTTCGTCACGTCAAAGTAATGAGGAAAATAACCTCCAATCACTTTACCAAAGAATATACCATTCACCCAAAAAGTATAGTTTACATTTACAGCCTCTAAAAATAGACTTAGAACTTTATCTTTGATATCTTTTGGAGTGGCAAATGTAGTACGATACCAACCCAAACCAACATAAGAAGCATACTCATTCCGCAGTTCCCAGTTTCCAGGCACTGGCATCTTATCCCAGTCGGTCGTTTTAAAAGACGAGCTAAACCATTGTTCTTTTTCTCCTTGATAATAGGGATCTATTTTAAAGTTCCACCATCCATCCAAAGAAATTCTTGTCTCGCCCTCACCTGCAAACATTGCACATGAAAACAACAAACATACTAAACCCAAAACACATCGCTTCATAGAATTAATCTTTATAGAATAAACAAAAACATAAATAAACTTTTATGCGGTTACAGTAGAACAAACTAAATTTTGAATATAACCAGCTATGGCCGACACATTCACCTAATCACTTATCTATATATAATAAGCTCACTTCATCTTTTAGATTCAGAGAGAACTAAATCACTATATACAAATATTCGATATGAATATCTGTATATAGTGATATGTTTGCATTATCGTTTAATTTGAATTCTACTACAATTATACAGAATTTTAAATCCTAAATTAAAACTAATGCTAAAAGTATGGACTACGGAAACGGTTTTATTTCCGGAAACGCTTCCGAATAAATTATTTTAAACCCGTAGTGCATTTAGGCAATACTAGTTATTAATATATTTATTCATCTGAAATATAAAAACTTATAAATAAGCATATTACGTAAGCGTCTCCACGACACCCTATAAAATGCTTTCTAAGCTTATATTCAGCTTATTATTTTGTCCAGAAATTTGGAAGTATTTTCTGATAAACTTCATTGGATGCATTGGGACTGATATAAGCCATCCGGTTTTAATATATCCTAGAATTATTCCAACGTATTTATTCCATTTAGTCAGCATGAGCAAGCTAGCGAGTACAGCAGTGCTGTTCTCTTTGCTCTGGAGTGGCTTCCACAAAACAAAGAGTTCTTTCTGCTTGTAGCCTTCTATCGTTTCTGCGTATAGTTCGAATGCTTTCTTCTTTTTTGAAAGACTAATATAAAAGGCTCTGTAATAACGGACAAGATGGCATCGTGGAGACGCTTACGATTCTCATCCCTAACTCTCTCACTAAACAACCCATAAATACCTAAAAACCAACAATAAAATCTAAGTGATGGATACAAAAATAGCCCTAACTCATCCCTAACAAATACCTTTATCCCTAACTATTTTAAAGTCAAAAATGGTAAAAGGCACTCGTTTTAATGCTCTACAAAAATATTCAGGTAAAAGATTGCTGTAAGCACCAATATATTATTCTTCTGTTTCAAGGCTCAGCAAGTAACTTCCTAAGCCGTGAATGTATAATCGGATATAATTAAAGCAATTTTTATAACTTCTATAAAACGTTCCGTTTAAGGACAAAGATAGTAGCTATGGATTCTGTAAGTGCAAACATAAAGTTAATGGGTATTTCATGAAAAGATAAATTTATTAAGATATTCCTGAGTTATCTCTTTAATCGAAACAATCACTCCGTCCGGGAAAGTAATATTCACTCCTTTCACGGACAAATAAGTGTTCTTACGGATGTCTTTAATCTTTTCACTTCTACTTACTCCACACCGATACACCCATTAATCCAATAACCACTTCCTGCGAAAGGCTTTCGAGGGTAATGGATTTGAGTACTACATTCGGGCGCATTTTCCAACCGTACACCATGGCGCGGCAGTTTTGGCCTAACTGAACTTGCAACGGTGGATTTTTTGGTAATGAAAAGGCATCGCGCTCGTAGGTGTAATCCAGGCTTCCAAATTTGCAAAGCGACCAGTAGTTGAACGGTGGGTACAAATTCAACGTTTCTTCTACTCCATCGGCATAACGGAATCGAAGAACGGCATTGTCTATTCGTCCCTGCATGGCATTGGTTGACCCACATACGAGCAGCCAAAGTTGATCGCCCTGTTTCTCGACAGGCACGGTCACTGAGTCGGGCCAATTGTCCCACAACGAACTGAAGGCTATGTTTTTATCGCCCACGGGAGCTTTGAAAAGCGCATTCTGTGGAGTTTTCATCAGCCCATCGGCATTTAGCAATTTGGAGACATTATCCAGTTTAATTTCCGGTGTTGGGAATCTCCACCAGCGGAAAGTCCAAGCCGACCAGCCGTCGTAGCCAATGCGGGCGGAAGCAGTGTTTGGACGTGGCGACTCATATTTTTGTTTGAAAATAGAACAAATATCGCCGTTGTATTGTGCCGAAATGTCCACCTGACTCCATTTGCCACCCTCGTTAGCTTGTTGCGGCAGTTTTTCAGCTTTCGCTTTTTCGGTGGCGGTGCTTTTTATTTTTAATTTTATATGTTGATAATAAGATACATCACAATCAATCCTTGCAAATAATAGATGAAAACCTGGTTTGCATGCGCACATTGCACTCAAAGTAGAAGCTTCTGTTTTTGTATTTAGAAGAACCTGTTGCGGATCTTCGATGCAACTTATTTTACCATTGCTGCTTTGGATTAAAAAGTTCTCTCCGGCCTCTTTTTCAACCACCATGGGTTCAATATCAGCACGTCGCTTGCCAAGTTCAATTTTTACGCTTGCTTCATTTGTTTCTGCAACTTCAGCCACCAACATTCCGTAACCTGCTTGTGGTTCGATATGGAACGGAATACATTTATTGTTGACAATGAGCTTTTTTACAATGTCAGCCCTGATGGGTAACCGAAGCACCATTCCGGCTTTTTGGGTTAGCATAAAATGGTATTCATCCTTGTTGCCATGTTGTTTAAAAGCAATGGAAAAATCGGGAGCAGCAATGGATGCATGATTCCATTCGGCAGGAAACGAAGGTGCAAAAACCACTTTGGCATTGGGGTAATCGGGGCGATAGCCAAAAAGCCCTTCCACTACCGAGCGGACAAACATGGTGGTGATGTCGTTGAAGTCGATGCCGCAGTTGGGGTGTGACAATCCACCTGGCGATTCGATATTGGGACGGTTGAACGACGCAATTTCGTTGCTGTAACCTGTCTTTTTGGTTTGGTCGCCATACATCGTTTCCTTCATTGTTCCGCTTAAAAGTTGCCAGCCTTCGTTGCCCTGACCTGCCAGAAAATATCCGAGCGCCATGGCGAAATTATCGGCATGATAAAGTTCACGGATAGACCATTGCCCCGGAACGAAGTTGGATGTTTGGCGCATCTCACCGCCATAAGGAAAAATAAAACGCTCCATCGCCCACTCGGTATAATACATAGCCTGCCAGGCCTGTTGGGTGGTACTCAATCCGGCTTCAATGGGTAGGTGCTCGCAATATATCCACGCATCGGAATGCACCCTGTGGTGACCACCTTGTTCGATAAACGAACCATATTGACCTTTGTCACCAATCCAAAGTATTTTATCCATGGCCTTTTGTATCTTGGCGCATTCGTTTTCGTATTTTTTGGCAGTTGCATTATCGCCGGCATGGCGTTTCATTTCTGCAAGGGCTTTATAGCCATAATAGCAATAGGCCGATTGTTCAGCCGACCCGCCCCCATTGTACCAATGTGAATCGGTAGGCCAGGTGTTTACCACGCTTTCGTAAAGGCCATCATCATCGGGGTCGAAGCATATTTTGCAACGTTCAAGGTGCAGTTCGAGGTTGGGCATCAGCACTTTTTCGAGTTCGGGGTCGTTGGTGGCTCGCCATTCGCGCACGGCTTCGTCGAAAAACTGCGTTTGGAATTCGTAGTGTTCGCGTTGGCGGTAGTCGATAAATCCTTTTCCAAACATGCGTGATTTGTTGAAATCCTGTTGAGATCCGGTTTCGAACAGAACAGCAGAATCTCGACCGCCATTTTCGGTACGCATAAGCGAACACCAGTATTTCACTGCATTTTTCACATAGTTGTGCCAGCCGTAAGCAATTGTTCCTGACATAGTGCGCCAGCCCGGCATTTGAGATCGCCACGCTGAACCACCGTGTACAAAACAAGGTTCAACATACAATCCAAGTATGGCAGCTAAAGAGGCACTTACGCCACTGTTCAAGTAGCTGTCGGGCGTATTTACTATCACACGCTTAGCAAGAGTTTCGACACGCTTCATACTTTTTTCGTAAGCTTCTAATGGATTGACAATGAGTTCAGGTTTCAACTTTCTGTAACGACCAACGAGAATTTGGTCTTTGTCGTCGGCAATCATCGCCAATGTGATTGATTTGCCCGATTGTAAAGTTTGCCATGCCACCAAACCTTCTGATTTCAGTACATTTCCTGCGAATAGCTGGTTCTCTTTTAACGATAGAAAATCGGCAGAACTATATGATTCCGGCATTTCGTTATACCAACCGGTCGTGTTGCTGTTGACGTGTGGAGTTGAATCCAGGTTTTTCTTATCAGTTGTTTCCCAACGATCTACCGGCTGCGAAAAATGTCCCTGAATATCAGAAAAATCAACTATCGAATCGGGTAATAATGAAAACTTTGCTCCGCTGACCGTGAGATTATACGATCGTTTTTTGTCCAGACTTGGAGTTACAAAACACCAGGCCACCGAAAGCGGCTTTGCATTGCCGGCAGCCGTTAATCGTACCACGTAGCCCGTAGCATTGGCTAAAGTTGTGGTTTTTATAGTCAACACTGTTTTTCCAAAATTCGGATCACTGAATTGCCATTCTACCTGACCTGGACGATAGCGCATAAAGCGTTTTTTGAACGTATGCAAAAACTTCGTCTGGCTACCATCGGAAACTGCAAAAGTGAGCTTACCAAGCGGACTGTACAGCAGTGGCTGCTCTCCGGCAAATACTATTGCTTTGCGTTCCTGACAATAAAGCGGACGGTTGCACCAGCGTTTTCCGTTGGTTCGTTCTATGGCATCACCATTGGGAGTGTAGGATAAAAGCGAGTAATCCAGCTTCGTTTTTACTAAGCCGGCGAACATATTCAAGCTGAAAATGAGTCCGATTAGAATAAGTGTTTTTTTCATTGCGATTAGATATTGTTAATTTTAAAAACGCGATTTTAACCGATTGAAATTCAATCGTTGATATAAACAAAAAAAATTAATACACATCAAACTGCTTAATTTCTTTGGCATTGATAATCAACCGAACTGCATTAGTGGTAGTTGGGGTGATGGCTTTTGCACAAATAATTCCGTATATGTTGCCTTTATAAACCGACACCCATGTTCCATCTGCTTTTTTGGTTTGTATTTGGAATGGCTTTCCATCACCACGCAAATAGCCTGGATTGTCAATGGTAAATTCAAAACGGTTGATCGTTTTTTGTTCCCCCAGTTCAATTTCCAACGTAGTAACACCTGCTGTGTCTTTACTAATTTTTGGCAGCTTGCCGATTGTCAAAGAACCTTTTGAAGGCAAAGCCATTGCAATTTCCTCCACCGAACGGTCGAATTCCAGTTTTACAATCGTATTCAGCGTGTCGGGCGTTCCGGTGAGCAACCAACCGTCTGCGGTTTTGGCAACTTTGATATTTCCGGTAATTGATTTAGAGCTAATCAACTCGCGTGGAATTGTCGAAAGTTTCACCCCTTCGCGTGGCCAGTCGAGCGTATGCACATACACGGTATTGCCTTTAAAAACACTATTTTTCCAAGGTCCAGCTTTGCAACCATCGAGCGTGTAACCATATTTATTAACCCACGAACCGGTAGTTTTTCCGGCAACAGGTTGTGCATCGAGCATGGGCGGCAGGTTGAAAAGGTAGTTATAGTCCGTCAAAGCCACTTCCACCAAGGTACGAATGCGTTGTTTTTCGGTAGCCCTATTTACTATGTCGGCACGGCGTGATTCGGGTGTAACCTTGAGCAACTGCACTTTACCATCGCGGTATTCGCATTCGATGGTGGTATTATTGGCAGCACAAAGTTTGAAGTTTACGTCCCACTCTTCGGGCCAAGCCGGCAACAGGAAAATCTTCTTTCCATCGCTTTGCAAAAGCATACTTTGCAGTGTATTTACTGAATTTGCACCGTGATCATTGTCGGGCGTGCCGTCCATCTTACATTCCCAAAATGCCGGAAAACGTGCACGTGGCCGGTTTGGATAGGGCGTTCCGAGTGGAATATTATCGTTCCAATGTACAAATTGGTCGTTGAAGTTAATGCTTGCCAAGCGGGCTGCTTCTCTTGTTAAACCCAAGTAAGCGGCTTGCACAGGTGCCGATTGCCAACCCCCAGTTTCTGTTCCCTCACCATCCTCTGTTCCATCGATACTGATGGTGCGCAAATGAAGCGACTGACGTGCATTCGACAGAAGCTTGGGTTCACCCAGCCATACTTGTTTGAACGGATAAATGCTGTATAATTCCGGACTTTCGCAGTTGGTACGCCCAGGGTTGTATTTTTCGCCCACTGCCAACAAATCCAACCCACGAATGGTGCGTGTTGGCACTTCGGGCATGGCTTTTTGTAATGCTGTAAAATGTGTTCGGCGTTGGTTATCGATGTCAAACGACAGCAATTTTGTGAGCACATATTTCATGCAACCCATTTCGGTGGCAGGATTGGTTACGCCCTGATAAGTTTCGGCACAGCCCACGCCCTCCATTTGCATGATACCTTGCGCATTGCGTTTGGGATAATGCAGTTCGTAAAATTTCAGAAATTCGTCAGCACAAGGTAGTAAAACTTCGTTCAGAAATTTCGTATCTTGGGTATGTTCGTAGTATTCACACATTATTGCTACGGTCTCCACAGTTGCCAATAAATGGTACTTCAAATGTGCCGGAACTGCCGTCCAATCCCAAACGCCCACATTGTACCACCAACTGGCTTCCATAATAAAAGCTCCGTCGTGCCCAAAGGTTTTCTGGCAGCGGTCTTTACAAATATCCAATCCATTGCGCACAAACTCCATGCTTGGTTTAATAGCATCGTAATCGCCACGTGCCGCCATCGACCACAGCGGGTGACGGGTATTTTGCCACATAAACGATAGCTGTGCCCAGTCGCGCCCATCGGGTGAAATGGGTTTGGTTTTAGGACTGTTAAATCCCAAGACACCGGCGGGCATGTCCATTGTGAAGATAGAACCGTTGTAAGGTGCCGGTACTTCGCCACGATTGGCAGCCGCTTGCAAGAATCGCTCCAAGGCAAACTTCTGGTTTATTTGGTTGATATTTTTCTGTGCATCAATGGTTTTATGACCTTCGTAAGCCAACGAACCTTGTGGAAATTGCGTGTAACGACATTGGTCGAGGTTAAATGTTCCCGTTCCGCCATTGGTGATATGGATATAACTTCTGTTCCAAAACGAAGTCCAGTAAGCGCAATGTGCTTTCCAGTTGGGTTTTGCTGTTTTTGAGACATCTGCTAACCAAGTTTGCAAGTTTTCGGGTTGCGACGAAAGCACGGATACGGTGCAATTAAACTGGGTTGATTTCGACTTCGACACCAATGAATTGTCATTCATCCGAATAAATCCTTTGCCTTCTAGCATACATCCCGAAGTGCGATGCAGAATAGGATCTTTGGTTTTGGCAACCATCTCCGGCGAGTTTTGCTTTATCAATTTAGTACCCCAAGCCGAAGTCTGATTGCGATAGCACCATGCCAAACGGTTGGATTTATCATTGAAAAGTACGCCAGCTGTTCCACCTTTTTTCATGCTATACGTAATATTTATCAGCGGTCGCAAGGTTTCCAACGAGATGGTGGCAGTGCGGACTGTTTTGCTATTTCCTTCCAGGCAAACAACCGGTTTATTGGCATCCACCCATACTTTTAGTTGCACATCGCCCGCCTGAATTTGTATTGAAGCATCTTTTAAACTCAGCGTTTGTTTGAAATCAGAAACCGAAAGTGCAGGTTGCATTTTCACTCTCACACGACCCAGTTTGGGTAATAAATGACCGGCATCAAAAGCATTTACCTTGCTGATATAAAATACCAAATCGCCGTTTTTTTCTACCCACACATTCAGTCCCACATCGCCATTACCCAAAGGCATTGAACCTAAAGAGTCGTCGCTGGGAGTAGTCCAAACGACATTATTCACTGATACATCATTCTTTTTTTGTCCGAATAATCCTCCTGATATGAAAAAAAAGAGAACTAACAAGTTAATTTTTGATTTCATATTAGTTTTAATAAGCCCCCTAACACAGCCTCACCCCAACCCTCTCCAAAAGGAGAGGGAGGAAGAGGGGGAATAAGAGTGTGATTACATTGAAGTTAAATATTTATTTTACCGGTGGAAACAACTGAAATTCCTTGATTCCAGCCATGTATTCACGCTCGTTGATAACCAATCGGAAATAGCGGGCTTTTACTGGGCTTAGTTCTTTTTCCCATTCGCCCATTTTTTCATCTTTGGCCCAGGTAATCCATTTATTATCTTTCTTGTACTGAACCTCAAAGCTGAGTATTTTTGAATACAACAAAACCCTTTCAGAGACTTTTACCCGTCCAACGGTTTGCTCTTTACCCAAATCTACTTCAAGCCAGCCACTTGTATCAAAAATGGCTTTGATATCATCTTTGCTTCTGATGTAATGAGTCAAACTTCCATAGTATTTCTGAACATCGATATTTTTGCGGCGTCCGGGCACCCAAAATGTGGACGAATTATCGTCGTTGGCAGCCGAAGGGTCGTGCAAAAACTGACCTACCGAACTCGATGCAGTGACTTTCTTGTTATATGCCAGCGAGCCGGTTGTTGAAAACGGACGTATAATGCCCAACTTTTCTGCCGGCTTATTGATGTTCACTTCAATGGTGGTAGCTATAGGAGTTTGCACATGTGCAGGAACAATAAGTTTTAGCCATTTTTTACTTTGAACAAAAGATATTGAACAACCATTTATGATATTAGCAGTCAACACTTTAGCATCCAACGGCGGCATTGTTATGGTATCGTTTGTAAACTTCATCACATGTATGAAAACAGATTTTCCTCTATAAGTGCAAACTATATTGGGCGTTGGTGAGTAAGGGCCGCCATTCGTTCCATAAATTGATTTTGCAATGGGTTTTAACCAGCTTCCGAATTCATTGAGACGCACCTCAAACTCGGCAGGAATGACCCCAAGACTATCAGGACCTACGTTGAGCAGAAGATTTCCATTTCCTCCCGCACACCGAAGCAGTAATGCCGCAGCATCATTTATCGGGCGTGGAGTATCGTTGAAACGCCATGCCCATTGATGACCCAAATTGGTACAAGTTTCCCAGGGAATAGCTCCATATCCAGCCACAAACCCCTCGGGTGTAGCATAATCGCCATTGGGACCAATGAAACTGTGCGATTCATCGGTATGCAACACATCCAAGCGGTTATTCACGATAATTCCGGGTTGTAGTTTATTGGCCAATTCATAAATCAAATGCGGTTTCAAAGGCGATGGGCCACCTTCATAATCAATCCACAACAAATCAATTTTTCCATAATTGGTCAACAGCTCGTGAACTTGTTCGAGTACTCTGGCCTCAAAAACAGCATTGGTTTTCGGGTTACGACAATCCGCATCTTTCCAGTCCGCTGGCGAAAAATACCAACATATCGGCATATTAGCCTTGTGAGCAGCATCAGCCAGCTCTTTGCATACATCACGGCCAAAAGGCGTTTTCATGATGTTATAGTCGGTGGTTTTGGTATTCCACATACAAAACCCATCATGATGCTTTGCCGTAAATACCATGTACTTCATGCCTGCATTTTGAGCAATTTTCACCCATTGGTTGGCATCAAATTTGATTGGATTAAAGCGCAAATACAACGAGTCATATTTTTGTTTACCATAACTACCGCGCGTCCATGATAATTCTTTCCCAATTTGTGAAACAGTTCCCCAATGTATAAACATTCCGAAACGCGCCTCCTGCCACCATTGCAGCTTAGGTTGATTAAAATTACGAGCAGTATTTTCTCCTTTATTCTGAGAAAACGAAAAAATAGTGATAAAAACGAGCGATAGTAGAACTATCACTCGTTTATTAAATTTTGAATTCATACTTTCAGTCTTTTATCTTATAATTTAAAGCTTGAATTTACAACCACATCCTTTCGACGTAATTCTGGTGGATAGTTTTAAAAAACGAACTAAACCATTGTTCCTTTTCTCCTTGATAATATGGATCTATTTTAAAATTCCACCATCCTTTCAAAAAAATTCTTGTCTCGCCCTCACCTGCAAACATTGCACATGAAAACAATAAACATACTAAACCAAAAAAAATCGCTTCATCGAATTAATCTTTATATAATTAATAAAAACATAAATAAACTTTTATGCGGTTATAGTAGAACAAGCTAAATTTTGAATGTAATCAGCCATGGCCAACATATTCACTAAGTCACTTAATATATAAAGCTCACTTCATCTTTTAGATTCAGAGAGAACGAAACCACTATAGTGGTTTATTTGCATTATCGCTTAATTTGATTCTACTGCAATTATACAGAATTTTAAATTTTAAATTAAAACTAATGCTAAAAGATGGACTAAGAAAACGGTTTTATTTCCGGAAACGCTTCCGAATACATTATGTTAGCTCGTGTGCATTACTACAATACTAGTTTTAAAGTTATTTATATATTTATTCATCTGAAATTTAATACTTAGAAATAAACATATTGCGTAAACCCTAACTCCCTCACTAAACAGCCAATAAACATTTGAAAACCAGCAATATATCATAAGTGATGGATGCAAAATATCCCTAACTCATCCCTAACAAACACCTTCATCCCTAACTATTTTAAAGGCAAAATAGCAAAAAGACACTTATTTTCCTGCTCTATAAAAATATTCAGGTAAAAGATTGCAGTAAGCATCAATATATAATTCTTCGGTTTCAGGGCTCAGCATGTAACTTACTGAGCCCTGAATGTATAATCTGATGTATTTAAACCCACAAAATCAATAAGTGGACTTGTGCACTGTGTTACCTCCATACATAACTGAAGATAACTAATTTTCGGACATTAAGTAAGTAAGTCCTCGTCTGAGGGCTCATGGGAACTCATTCGAGGGCCTATGGGTTCACAGCCGAGAACTCATCGGTTCTCGGTTGCAGGCTTACTTAACGTTCCTTATTAAATTCGTTAGATTTAGTGACTTAATTGCTTATGTTTGTATATCATGTATTAAAACAATATTAAAATCATTTCCAGTACTTCGCCGAACGAACGCAGATGCCCTTCATTGTCAAAACAAATGTCGTCAATTTCATACTAACCACTGAAAGAATTATTTACAACACTTAGATATAATTCACATTCCAAAAGCCGGATTCAACACCACATCCTTGCGGCGCGATTCTGGCGTTACTTTCAACGAAACCACTTTGCCGTTTTTTACGCTTGCTTCGATAACCGTTTGTTGCGAAGCATGTAGCTTAAAATCGACATTCCATTTGGTTGGCCATGCCGGCAATAGATATATTTTACCATCGCCATACGGGTCGGCAGCCATAAGCATTTCCTGCAAGCCTACCATGCCCGAACCGCCCCAGTTGTGGTCGGGAACCCAGTCGTGACCGGGACCAAAGAATGCCGGAAAACGTGCTTGCGGATTGAAATTACCCAGTTTGTCCAATACTCTGCGGCCTGCTTCTTTGGTATTGCCCAATGCTGCCATGTTTACCAACACGGGCATCCACGAGAAATCACGGGTAACCTTTTCGACTCGATCTTGTGGCAACAAATCCCAGGTATTTTGTGCTATTTGGGTGGTTCCGGGACGGGTTACGCTGTGCAGGCGATAAGGCCAGGCGGCATACAATTCGGGCAATTCCCATTTGTTATAGACTTTTTCCCAAGAAACAGCTGGTTTCAAGATGGATTTTCCATCTTTTTCGCCCTTCGGTAATTCGGGAAGAATAGACAGCAAATTAGCAAAATAAGATTTTTCGTCAGTCGAAACAAGGTTAACCGGCAGTTTAGTAAGCGCATCGCACAAGCGATGTAAAGCAGCCATCACTTCAATAGGATTTTTAGCACCGACCAATAATTCGATGGAATTGGCAGGGTAAATGCACAACTTTCCCACTGAATCCAATTCACTTCCGGTAAGACGTTTGGTTTCGTTGCGATAATACGAATCGAAAAAGCGCACCGCGCCTTTTATCCATTCCATATCGGCACTAATGTCCTTGCCCAGCGTTGTGTATCCGTTCAACGCCATCCAGGCATTTTCGAGCATCATGGCAAAAGCATATCTCAAGTGAGGTGCTCCACATTGTCCGGTAGATATTGGCCACCATGGGTGTGAGTTTTTGATTGCAAACAATAGCGCCACCAAATACATTGTTTTCGGCCGGATTACAAATGTTTCCTACGACAAAAGGCTGTGCTTTTAAATCGGTTTGTAGTGCCGGAGAAGGATAATTGGCATTGCGGTGATTCCACACAATTCCGTTTGGAGACATGTAAACACTATCGGCGCGTACGGTATGAAAGCGTTTTCCCATATCGATATACATGCTGTCGCGGGAAATTTCGCGCCACGAACCAAAGCTGATTTCGAGGGCAGTTTTGGCTTTCGAAGCCGATTCAATGATTAGATTCTCGCCTGCAAACCAGAGTTTCATTTTTATAGAAGAACCTTTTTTCGAAGCAGCATCGATGAATATAGCTCCCGAAGTCAAGTCGAGTTCCTGTTTGAACGAAGCCAAATTGCTAAATGCTCCATTGACGGGAGTAATGCGCAATGCACCCAATTTCAGCAACTTGCCATCTTCATCGTAGGCTGCATTGTGTGCCAGATAAAGCCACAATGCGCCATCCTGCACCCACACATTGGCACCAGTACCAAATCTACCCGAAAGCGGCATCGATTCCCAGGCATCGGGCGATGGGGTGTCCCAAACCACGTTGTAAGAGGTTGGTATTTTTGAACTTACCGAGCTGTTTTTAGCAGAAATAAGGTTGCTAAAGCCTGCTAAAAGGCATAAAGCACCACAAATAAGTTTTTTTTGTACATGATATTTTTTGATGATAAAAGGGTTACTTGTTAGTTTTTACTTCAAATCAAGCGTTTTAGGGTCGCCCTTATCGATGTTTTCAAATGACGTTTTCATTATGTTGTAGTCCGAATACTTCGTATTCCACATGTGAAAACCATCATGGTGCTTGGTGATAATCACAATGTACTTTGCACCCGCATCTTTTGCCATTATTACAAGCTCGCGAGGATTGAAGTTTTCAAGCTTAAAACGTTTGTATTGATTGTCGTAAACAGAATCAGCCAAAGGACCTTTTATATTGGTATCAGGAGCTTTGCGGGTTTCCTTGCCCCAACCCAGTTGAACACCATTCACGCTTGCCCCCCAGATGCACAAACATCCCAAAACGAGCATTTGTGAACCATTTAAGGTCTTCGGGGTTGGCGAGTGAGGTTTCGCTCCACTTTTTATCGGAAAAACGTTGAAATTTATGAGCTACTGCGCGTAACGAGTCGTTCCATTGAACAGAAGATTGGGCCATTGTACCAATCGTCAGCAAAGTAAAAAAGACAAGAAAAAAAAATTTTCATCATTACAAATTAAAATTCAACACAATTAAATTATACTTTTAAATTACTAATAAGAACATTCTTTGATATTCTAAATGAAGCTAGTCGAAAGAAAAATTAAAGGCTTTTACGGATACCCTAAACTATTTTTTCCACTCCAATTGCACAGCAACATTTGAAGCCCACTCCTGTTTATTAAAACCAATAGCCGATCTTCAGATACCATCCAGCTACTCTCTCACTGGCTGACTTCTAAGATCGGTTTTGGATATTTGGTGTCTGGTCCTAGCAGCGAATTTGAAAATAAAATGCCAAACCGCACTTTACCCCCGAGCAAAGTTCCGTTTTTGGCCACTTGTTTGTAAAACAACATCGCGGCCTTTTTCTCGACTTTTACGGCTGGATTGGCCATCAACATTGCGTCGTAAGTTATGGAGTCTTTACTAATATCAATAACGGGCTTGTCGAAACGTTTCCACTCCCCTTCTATGTCGTTAGCCACAGCTACCACAAGACCATCTGATTTCTGTACCCTTCAGCGTTACAGGACCCCAATAGATAAACATGCCGAAACAAGCGTCTTTCCACTCTTCATTTTTTTAAGTTGCCTGTGTATTTCGTCGTATCTTTCGACTGGGAAAAACATCATTCCGGAAAATCTGAATATGCCGGCATAAATAAAATTTATAACTTGTAGTTTTTAGTTTTCGAGTTCATTTTTTAATTAATTGTTTCACAAAATCAATTTAACCACTGTTGCAAAATCTTCGGGTGCTGCTCTGGGCAACAACAGCGTAATACCTTCAGCTGTTTGTGTTACTTTTACTTTGGCTTTTGGATTAGCTAACAAACAACCATTTTTGATTTTAGCTTTTAATGCAGGCAATTTTACTATGCCATCTTTGGGCCAGTTAATGACATGCACATATATTTTTCCTGGTTTTGTAGTACAGCGCCAATTGGCAGGTACCTCCATAAACTTTTTTTTGCCGTCGACCACTTTATATTCGCCAAATTCATTTCCAAAAGGTGTTCTGTCACATCCATAAATGGCTTCGCCATTGTTTTTCAGCCATTTGCCAATTTCAAGCAAACGGGTGGCATAAGGTTCTGTAATCTCCCCCTCACCTGAAGGGCCAACATTGAGCAGGTAGTTTCCGTTTTTTGAAACCGCATCCACCAGATTAAACAGTAACTCATTGACCGGACGGAAATCTGTATCCCATTTCTTGTAAGCCCAACTACGGTTCATCGTACCACAAAGTTCCCAGGGTGCTGCCTGAACCTCGGGAAATGATTCGTTATCGCCACTACCATTGAAATCAGTAACAGGAAGTCCAATTGGTTTTCCGAGTTTAATGCGACTATTAATAATAATATCAGGCACAATGCTTCGGCAGATAGCTGCTATTTGTTCGGCGCGTTCCTGCGTTATTTCACCCGCCGTATCAAACCAAATGATTGCTGGGTGGTATTGCTCACAAAGTTCACGGATTTGTGGAATAGCTTTTTCATCTAAGTACTTGTTCATATCACGCTTGTAACCAGGCCACGACCAGTTATTGCCATATCCATCCGGTTCGTTCCAGTCCTGTGCATGCGAATAATATACTCCGAATTTGATTCCCTGACGATCGCAAGCTTCCTTCAACTCTTTCATAGGGTCACGTTTAAAAGGCGTGGCGTCCACAATGTTGTATTTCGTCACTTTGGTTCTAAACATCGAAAAACCGTCGTGGTGTTTAGCTGTAATGACCATGTATTTCATTCCGGCAGCTTTCATAAGCGATACCCACTCGTCGGCATTAAATTTTACCGGATTAAATTCGTTGGCCAGCGCACGGTATTCATCTATAGGTAGTTTGCTCAATTTCAGCGCCCATTCGCCGCCTAAAACTTTGTTTCCTTTCCAGTATCCAGCCATTTGAGAGAAAAGCCCCCAGTGAATAAACATGCCGAATTTGGCATCCCTAAACCAGGCAATGCGCTGTTTTTCGGCTTCCGTCGGTTTGTAATCGCCCGCTGAAGGGGCCCCTAATTGATCAAGTTTAGTCATTTCACCAAATTGGGCGTTTTGTGCAGTTGTTTGTTGCACATAAATTAATTGACTGATAAACAATAGTATAATAAGATTTTTTATTGATTTCATTGAAAAGAATATTATTAAGATCTAAATATTTCACATTTCGAAATTCGGATTCATAACCACATCCTTGCGACGCGATTCGGATACACTTTCAGCGATACAATCTTGCTTTTTTTGACGCAGCATTGATAAATATCGCACTCAAAGCTAAAACAAGTTTCAGTTTGAACAAAGCTAAATTCATAGACGCTTCATTTGCCAGGGTAATGCGCAAAGCCTCCAGTTTCAGTAAACGACTATCCTCGTCGTAAAACGCATTGTTAGCCATCCTAAACACACATTGACTCCTGCACCTAACCCGAAAGAGGCATCGACTTCCACGCATCCAGCAAGGGGTGGTCCAAACCACATTATAGCTTGCCGTGATTTTTGAACCTAATGGCCGGCCTTTGGCTTGAATAAGGTTGAATGCGCCTAACGTATGGTACAACAACATACAAATAAGAATTTCCTTGTACATTTTTTGTTTTTTAACACGATTTCAAATTATTTTCTGTCCTCATATTCCACTCTTTCAATACGGATTACTAAATCATATATTCTATTTCTAAATCGGTATGCAACATTCTGGGAATAATTATTATCTAACTATTTATTTCCTTATGAAGAACAGGTTCGTTGAACAGAAAAGTTAGCATTCCGGATTAATAAAAATCCGGAACAACCAACATAAACTAATGAAAACTACATTGAAACTTTTTGTAAGAAACGACTTTAACTCATATAAAAACTTTTAGCGGACACTAATAATATTAAATATCAATTTAAAATTTGATCTTATGGAATTGCCGTGACCGTAGATTTTGGAACTATAGATACTGGACCAACAAGACCTGACGGTTTAAGCGGAGTGTCCTGACGGTGATAATACCAAACAACAAAACCTTTGCGGTTTTGCTGGGGACGTGGTTGATTTTTCAAAAACCAATCGGGATAGCCCTTCATCATTCGGCCACTGACTCCACGGTCAGCACCCCATTCAAAATCGGCCGGATATTGCTCATCTCCAACCAATAAGTTATGCCATGAATTGGTAACGGCAATCTCAATGGTATTGCTACCCGCTTTCAGTGCGTCGGTAATATCACCTGTAAATGGTGGATTCCACCAAACGCCTTGCGACTTGCCATTGATAGTGACAGTTGCCATATCGTACACTTCACCCAAATCGAGTTGAAAACGCTGTCCACTTTTGAAAGAAGAAGCCGGCATGTCTACATTAATTTTATAAGTAGCCGTTCCCGAAAAATATTTAATATCCTTGTTGGTATTTAAAGCCAACGATTCAAGTTTAGGCAGTTGCTCTGTAAAATCTTTGGTAACGGGAGTTTTAAACCTTACATCCCATGGGCCTTTAACCTTGATGGTATCGATGGATTTCAACTCAAATTGTTTGGTCTTGCCTGAAGCAAAACGCAAAGTTCCAATCATCGATTTTGCCGACTCCAAAAGAACAATACCATTTTGCGAAGATATAAGGTCATAGCCTGCCGGAGAATCTACATCTACACCAACTAATTGATCCATCCCAACAGGAATAGATTTTCTGAACACCACAAATAACGATTTGTGTTCTGGTAATGTAAGATCAACCTCGGTTATAATACCAGCTTTTCTCCACTCGGGAGCAGTAACAATAGTTCCTGTTTCGGCATCCCAAATTTCCGGCAATTGATTGTTAGCGGAAAATGATACAGAAAATTGTTCGGTTTTATCACCCGTATTTGCTACAAAATACCATGATTCTTTGCCATTGGTGCGCTGCAATACACGTATATCAGGATTAGAGGTTGATAACGTTGCAAGTTTCACGCATCCCAACGCATCAAGTGCTTTCTGCAAACCCTGCGCTGAACCTTCCGTGTAAAGCGTGCCTTTTCCTATTTTACGGACAGAATCATTACTTTCACCCCAAATACGTTTTGCTATTTCTTTTACTTTTTTATCACATGCAGGATAGTCAGTCAAGCTAGGAGAAGCAGTCGGTTTAGAAGCAACTATTGTTGCTCCTTCCTTGAGTAACTTTTCAATCTTAGTAACTACTTCGGGTAATAATCTACCATCATGAGGTATTTCTAGGACAAAGTATCGTCGTCCCGATGGAAGTGCAATTTTCCCGTTTTCTACGCGAACATCCTTAAGCAACATATCTGCTGTAATAATATCTGTAGACGAAGAACTTCCTCCCACGCTGAGCGTATAAATGGTTGTTTCGCCTTTTTGAAGCATAGCCTGTACTCGTGCCATATATAGAAAGAAAGCTTTGCCCGGCTCAAACCATGTTTGGTGGCGATTAAAATGAGTGCCCCACCAGCCCATACCCAATCCGGGTTGGTATTTATCGTCGAAAGGCTGATGTACCCAGTGATGCAGCACCATCCGGTTTACACCTCCGGCATACCCGCCATCGAGCGTAGGTTTCAGAAAAGAGGGAACTTCTGTCCATTTAGAATATGTTGGCGAGCCTGTTAAAGCCTCTGCTCCAATTACTGTTTTACCGGCAGCTCTTGAAGCACCTGCTACAACTGGGTTTACAAAGGTTTTTCGGCCACTCCAGAATTCACACATCGGAACATCAGCCAAAGCTGAACCCTGCACAGTACTGAAAGGACCACCATAAGCCTCCTGTTGAAGCGTCATTCCAACGGCATGAATCATATCTGAAGCCGGTTTCCAACCATTTTGATAATATAACTGGCTGATAACATCCCTATAATCTGATTCAAACCGAGTACTGAGTTCCTGAGATTCCACGATTCGCGGTTGTGGATAAATTGTATCTTTAGGAATTACAGGTTTCTTACCATTTAGCACCGTAGTATTAAACGTCATCAACCAGGGAAGTGGATCATAACCTTTCATTTGTTTAAAATCCTTACGAAAAGTAGAGCTCCAGTTCTGAAAACCGGCTTCGTAACTATCGATCAAGAAATGTTTCATCCCGGAACCCAATAACGGACCAAGATTCTTTTTCATCGGTTCAATAACCTGGTTCCAATGGTACTTTGTTTGCTTCATACTTATTTTATCGGCTTCGAGCACTTTCCCCAACACATCGTCGGGAACAGGATGTGGAGGACGCCCTGTAGAAGCATGTGCCAATCTATATACCAACCATTTACCAGCAGGTGCTATCCAGTTGAGATTTCCATTTGTATCCATTTTACTGGTTATATCCAACACTTCGGTTAGCTTAATCGTTGTTTTATCTGCTGGGACAGCCAACACCGCAAAATCCTTGAACCACGACATTTTACGCCCTGTTTTTCCCCATCCTTCATCCGTGGTAACAACCGGAATAGCAAGCTTAATCGCCGTTTTCACACCACCGTCGATGGCAGTTTCGCTCCAAACAACGTGTTGCATGCTGCGCTGTTCATCAATCCAAGGGCCACCCGTTGTTGAATATCCAACCGTATTGTGTAATCCCAATTCAAGTCCCAGCCTTTTAGCTTCTGAAGCTGCATAGCGGACTGCCTCCCAATATTTGGGGCTACGATAAGTCTGATCTGGCCACGGATTATTGAGAGTAGGCAAATGGCTTTCTACCACCGAAGAAGAAATATTAAAAATAGTAGCACCACCTACTCCGGCTGATTTCATGGCTTCAAGATCTTTAGTAATTCCTTCTTTCGAAAAATTAGAACCAAGCCAATGCCACCACACGTAAGGTCGGGCCGATACGGGAGGATTTAAAAAATCATTTTCCAGCGATGAGCCCTCTCTTGATTGGACTTTGGAAATATTTCTTTGAGCATGTGCAGAAGGAATAGATATTATCAGCAAAAGCCCCCAAATAATAAATAAGTTGAAATGTTTTTTCATTGTATCTGATATTTTTGTATTTAAGAATATATTCAATTCTTTATCAGTTTTTCAACTGTTTAAAAAGAGATAATTCTAATTATTTTGTCGGTGAAAACAACTGAAATTCTTTGATTCCAGCCATGTATTCTCGTTTGTTTATAAATAATCGGAAATAACGAGCTGTTACGGGATGAAGCTCCTTTTCCCACTCACCCATTTTAGTATCTTTCACCCAAGTAATCCAATAATTGTTTTTTTGTACTGAACTTCAAAACTGAGTATTTTTGAATACAATAAAACCCTTTCTATCAATTTAAAAAGACAACTATTTATTAAATCTTGAGTCAATGATGACATCTTTGCTTCGCAATTCAGGGTTTACTTTTAAAAATATCACTTTCCCTTTACGCACACTAACCTCTACTGTTGTTTGCTGAGGAGCGTTGAGTTTGAAATCAACATCCCAATCTTTGGGCCAAGCCGGCAAAACTAAAATTTTGTCATCAGCGGTTTGCATTAACATTTCTTGCAAACCAATCATACCACTACCTCCCCAGTTATGGTCGGGAACCCAATCGTGCCCTGGTCCCCAAAATGTAGGAAAGCGACGCTGAGAGTTCTCCATTTTACGAATTGTTATATCCTTAGCTTCGTTCGTCAATCCCATACAGGCACAAAAAATAGCGTCCTGATGCCAGCTGATAAAATGGCGTTGATTTTCGTTGTCAACTCCATATTTCCATGTATTTATAGCCACATCCAAATCAGGCTTTCCAACACCGTAAATGCGCCACGGGAAAACAGGATATAGCTGTGTAATTTCTATGTTGTTAATACGTCCAAAAACTTGAGCTGGTGCAATTGTTTTCTTTCCTTGCATTTCGCGAAACGGAATGGGAGGAATGCGTTTCTGGAATGATAGGAAATAATCGCGCTCTGTTTTTGTCAGGTAGCTTTCCGGAAGGTCAAGCAATCCTTTTGTTACCGTTTGCAAAGCTGCAATGGTTGAACTCGAATTGTATGCCATTTTATAGGTTTCGGCACCCGAACCTGGGTAAAGAATCAGCTTTCCATTTCCATCAAGGGCTTGTCTGCCACGGCTAAGTGCTTCATATTTATAATGTTCGTCAAAAAAAGTCAAACAGCTTTTAATGAGTGGAACGTATTTGGCTATATCAATTTGCTTGTAATTATGCATTTCAATAGCCATCATACAAAATTCCAGCGATGTATCCCAAAGGTATTCCAACCATAAGTTATACTCCAGACCTAGTTGAGCATTTTTAGGACGATTCCAGCCGTAGGATGCTGCTAAAGGCAAACCGAAATTTTCAAGTTGCTCAGTAAATGAGGCACCTTTATGTCCCCAATAATATTGTGTACGCAACTCTGCGTTCAGAAGCATTTTCAAGTAAAAGTCGAGTTGCGAAGGCATCATGTCCTCATCACCACTTTTAAGCATGGGCCAATAAACCAGACGCTGATTTTGCGCTGTAAAGGTACCACCTCCCCAGTCGCGATGATCTGGACTGAAAGGAGCATCTTTGTTTACATAAACGGGGTCGAAAGTAAAAAGACCACCGTTGAATTTAGTGGGATACTTGCCATAAGCATTGCAACCAAGTTGATAGCGAAAAAGTTGGTAGTTTCGCCCTACCTGCCAGGCCTTTGACATCGTATCAGGTTTTTCGGCATTGATAGCAATATAACTTCGATTCCAGAAATCGAGCCACCACTGTTGAGTCTTTTTAAACGCTGTTTTACGGGTTGCTTTTTCACTTTTTAGTAAATCTCGTAAACTATTTTTCCAATCTTCAATACTACGACTATTATCTATGTGTAACAAAATGGTAATATTCTGTTTGGTAGTTGGTTTTTCGCTTTGTAGTTTCCACGATTTATAGGCAAATGATGCATATTTTCCTTCATTATTCCCCATCGGTTTCAGTTGGTCCCCAAACATCATTCCACCATACGTTAAATCTTTCAACGGATTCCATAACTTATCCTTCACACTTTCGAGTTCTTGTTGTTTTACTGTAATATCGAAAAGGGTTTTTTCTTTGTTACGGTGAAACCAAACAATATTATCAGCCTCAAAACCAATAGAATCTTTCCTTATTAGAGCTTTCATTGGAGCATCTCGGAATGCCAAACTGGCACAAACTTCTCCCTTTTTATTCCATTCGCGGTCATTTGTTCGCCAACTTTCGTATTCGGCAGTGGTACTGAACGGTTTATTCCCTGTGGTTTCGATGTGAACTACGGGACGAAAAACATCGACCCAGAAACGAACAACGACAACCTGACCGTTTTTTTTGCCCGTAATCTCTACATATCCCTGACGTAGCTTAAGCTCCTGTCGAAAATAATCTCCTTTATCGAAAGGATTTGGAGATAACTTTACACGAACACGTCCCAATTTTGGGAAAACATTATTTTCGTCAAAAGCACCACTTCTCGATAGATAACATAGAATATCTCCATCTTCAACCCATATATTCAAGCCAATATCACCACCTCCGCATGGCATCGACTCGCTGGAATTCTTGCTTTGCGAATTCCAAACCACATTATATTGATTAATTCTCGAATTCCATTCTAGATTCATTGTCGAAGCAATCTGTTTTTGATTTGCAAACAATAAGACACAAGAAAAGAATAAGAGTAAAAGAAACAAGCATGCTTTTAATTTCATAGAATTATGTTTTAACTCACGTTTATAACATATAAAATAGTTTTTTATATCTAACAGAATATATAGACTTAAAATAAAGCTTATATATTCTGTTAGAAAAATAACAACTCACCCAGAAAAGAAATCAGCATAATAGAATATCTTTTTCCTTATCTAATATTCCAAATTTTACCATATAATAAATTAATATCCCAATCCAGTAGCATACATGCCCACATAAGCACCAATAAATCCTTTAGCATTTTTGGTACTTATGTGGGTAATATCTACTTTGTCAGCCAGCAGCTTTCGACTGCCATTTTTATCGAAATAATAAAAAGAAGCTTTACCCTCTTTGACCAAAATACACAATCCTAATTTTCTTTCAGCATCAATAGACGATAACTCCTTTGACGCAATTAATTTCAAAACACCATTTTCAACGCTTTGAAGAATAACGGCCATTCGACTATCAATTAACTTTTTACCTATAAGTAAATAATTATTTTCATTCTGAATGTATGCTAATCCGGAAAAATCTGTTTTACTTTTGGGAGTAAACTTCAATAATGTGGATGCCTCAAAATTCAAATGCTGTTGACGCCGCCCCCAAAAAGCAGCGTTTACTTGTTGTCTGAGGCTACGCGGTAAAACATCGAGCATCATTTTTCCTTTTTCAATTTTCCACCATTGCTCTCGGGGAGTTCTTACCATGTTCCACTTCATGTCGGGCACAGGCGAATCAAATTCATCACGCCAACAGAAGTTTCCGGTCATAGTTTTTCCCTTCGGCTCTATACCTTTTATATCAACAACCGATGGCACCTCTTTTCCATTTTCCAAAATGATCGGGAAACCATCAATCCATTTCACAGGTAACATAAATGTCTCGCGCCCTGTATTGAACTGTTCATCGGCATACGGACGACATCCTAAAAAAACGGCAAACCAATCTCCCTGAGGAGTTTTCACTAAATCAGCATGTCCAACATTGGTTACTTTATTATTTCGGTCGACAGAAAGCCCAAGTTGTGTTAATATTGGATTGTTTGGTGCAGGAGTATACGATCCTTTAACATGTTTACTTCTAAAAATAACCTCTTTGTGTCCCGACTGAGTGCCTCCTTCGGCAGCCATTAAGTAATAAAAACCATTTTCTTTGTAAATGTGCGGACCTTCAAGCCAACGGGGATGCTTTGTGGTATCGGGACCACCATCGACTACAATTTGTCTTTGCATAGAGGCTTTATCATTTTCAAAATCAAACTCATGTATCCAAATTACACTATGGCCGTTCCATCTGGGTTTTTCGCTTGCTTGACTGCTAACTATATAACCTTTTCCATCATCATCAACAAAAACAGAAGGATCTATCCCTTTTACTTCAGACAATCGAATGGGTTCACTCCACCCCTTGAACGGATCTTTGGTTTTCACAATAAAATTACCTATTCCACCTACAACTGTGTTAATTACATAAAATGTCTGATTCTTCTCATTATATCGGATAGTAGGTGCATACACGCCACTCGAAAGGCTCAAACCATCCAACTTTAGTTGCGAAGGACGATCAAGAACATGTCCTATCTGTTTCCAATGAACCAAATCGGTGCTGTGAAAAATTGGAATACCGGGAAAATAGCTGAATGTGGAATTAATCAGGAAATAATCATTACCCCGGCGACAGATACTCGGATCAGGGTACATGCCAGGCAAAATAGGATTCCGGTATTGTGTTTTAGAATTAATTATCTGTTCAAAACAAGCATCTTTACCATTGTATTCAAAATAGCTAAACGAAGCTCTGTTGGTTTGACCAAATGCGGCTAACGTTACAAAATAAAGCAAAATAGATAGATACATCTTCATTGTGGAATTATTTATCTTTTTCAATTCGCACAAAATCAAAATCTGCCGGAAGGCGTTTTTCTGTACCTCGATTAAATGCATAAACTCCTACCATCATTCCCATAAAGCCCCATTGTGTGGTACCCTGATCGCTCAGGAATGAAGCATCGAGTATTTCACCGGCATTCATCCACGTTTTGCCATCATAGCTGTATGAAAAATTGCGTTGCAATTTATTAACCTTCATACACAGATAAACAGTATTGTTCTGTATGTTTTCTGTTTGTTTCAAGATAGATTTCACGCCATATCGACATTCCTCAAGCACAAGTTGTAATTTGCCATTTGTACCTCTTTGCAGCCCCAAACGAACATATGTTTTTGTGTCATAATGTCCGGTTATTCCAGCCTGCTCTTTGGTATCAGGATTGAAAGTAAGCTTGGTTGTTACCTTAAATTTCAACAAACGTTCGCGCTGCACTATCAGATTTCGCCCAAGTATTGTATCAATATCAAGGTTGCCAGTATAGATTCGTAGCGAACCATTCTTTTCTGTTAGACTAAAGTCTTGGTACACAGGATTTCTACGAAAATACCACTGAATGCCCAACTTAAGGCCATCAAAATCATCACTAGAGGGATTTACCTGCGGTGTCCATGGTAAATTGGGACGCACATTGGTGTCCAATGGGCCTTTCCCATCATTAGCTACAGGCCAACCGTCTTTTGTCCACGACATTTTATATAAGGATGTCTCACGACCCAACTGACTAATTCCTATTTTTTTACCTTTTATTCTACCCTGAATCCAGCGTTGCGATAGAACGGTTGTAAACCACTCACCATTTTGGGTTTTTATAAGTTTGCCGTGCCCCTGATGAAAATTGATGGCAGTCGAATCTTGTTGAGTGAGATACGGGTTAAAAGGCGAATTTTCGAACGGTCCATAAACTGATTTTGACCGGGCAATCAACATGTGATGACCCTTAAACAAGCCATTTGAAGCCGCCATGATAAAATAGTAATAACCGTCTTTCTTTAACATATGTGGGCCTTCGGGGGCTGCTTTTTTACCTTCGGTTTCAATCCAACGTGGTTCATCCACCATTTTTGTACACTCCTTGTTAAGCTTCACAATTTTAGCACCATTTCCACTGGGAATACCAGCTGCAAAAAGCAAATAATGCTCGCCATCATCATCCACAAAATGGGATGGATCGCTACCAAAATTAGTAATTTGAACTGGCTTACTCCACGGGCCAAGAATATTTTTCGACTTCGTCATGTAATTGCCGCGCACATTGATGCTACGGTCTTTACTCAACTGAACAGTGCAATAGAATATATAAAATTCACCTTTATAATATGAAATATCCGGTGCCCAGATACCCATCCCATTAAAAAATTTAGTCAAGTTCAGATCTTCACTTTTCGAAAACACATGACCAATCTGGTGCCAGTTTACCAAATCTTTGGAGTGCGAAATAACAATTCCAGGGAAATACTCAAACGTAGAATTTACCGTGTAATAATCATTCCCCACTCTAATAGTAGAAGGATCTGGAAAAAAACCCGGAATAACAGGATTAGTATAGTTTTTTGGACCTACTGCAAAACTCAATAGTCCATACAAAACCATGGTAATAAAAAAAATAGTTTTTTTCATTATTTATCTTCTATAATCTTCAATCAGCTTACCCTTCTTTACAACTTTGTCAAACATTTTATAATTTCTATAAAACAATGTTTTTTATCCTCTAGTATCTCATACTTCGATGTATCAGTTATGGTCAAAGTCAATACGAGCATCTTACTTTTCGGAACCGAAAGATTATTATAGTCGCTCCAGGAATAGTTTAGAATATCGTTCTTGTAAGCTTTCACTTTCCCCATTTTCAAAATTACAGGAACTAAAGCACTTCGCGCACCTTTAGGGATAGTCACTTCTGATGGAATAGATGCCATATCGGCTGGCATATCAACGGAACTTATATATCGTTTCATTTCATCAGTCGGTGCAGTCGTCTGGCTAGCTTCACTTATCAAATTACTTATATAAGATTCATCCACAGAAATTTTTACTTTTATCTCATCTAAATTTTTTGTCACTCCGCTGCGATAAACAGATACGTAGTTAATTGTAGAGTCTGGCAACGATCCCAATTGATCATTTGTGTTATTCATATCAATTAATGCTAAACTTGGAGCTGAATTCGAGAACATAATTCTCGAATTACCGTATTCAGTTTCCAATTCAGGGGTACAAGCTGATAAACCTATGGCCAAAATGAACCCTACCAGTATATCTTTTTTCATTTTCATTATGTTTTCAATTATTAGATTTAACACTTACCAATTCGCATTTTGCACCAAGACTCCACCAGATTTCTCAATCTCGCTTTGAGGTATAGGATAAAGATACATTTTAGTCTCATCAAAACTACGATTTTCTATTGTAATCGGCGTATACAAAAGAGTACCATTTATGGCTTTCTCAACCTTAGCACCTTTCAAATCAGTATTGAAAGCTTGTCCATACATCCAACGACGCACATCCCACCAACGCTGATTTTCGAAAGCGAATTCCACTTGGCGTTCATTATAAATCTTGGTACGAAAGACAGACTGATCCATTGTTGTAATAATTGGCATTCCTGCCCGAGCTCGAATTTTATTTACAGCATCCAATGCAGTCATGCCTAAACTTGCAGGATCTGATGATGGACCGTAAGCCTCATTCATAGCCTCGGCATAATAAAGATAAAAATCAGCCATACGCATTAAAATCCAGGTTTTGGTATCGGTCTTTCCATTCTTTAAATCAAGCGTTGAATTTATGTATTTTTTCAAATAATAACCAGTCTTTGTAGCATGATAAAGAGGAAATGCAGAGTTTCCACCCTCAGAGCAATCTAGCACTATGGTATTAATATTGCTAGCGTTATATTGGTCACCATGTTTGTATATGGTTGAGTAAAAACGCGGGTCTCTATTTGCATATGGATTAGCCTTTTGTTCAGGGTTATTCCAATCAAAGGAAGTCGCAGTTCCATTTTTTATCACTTCATAGGCATCTACTAAGTTTTGACTAGGACAAAGTCCTGTAGCCCCACCCTCTATAGAAACTGGATAGTTAGCTTTCTCAAAAGAATTAGAAGCGCCCACTTTACGGACAAATAAAAATTCCTTACTCCATTTACTCTTCATATTGAATAAGTCGGCATATTTTGGCTCCAGATCATATAATGATTTAGGCAAATCAAGAACCTTTTTACATGCTAAAGCTGCATTCTTCCAACGATCAACATCGTTATTTGGATTAAACAATTTGCTAGCATAATAAATCAAAGCTTTTGCTTTTAAAGCATAAGCTGATCCTCTGGTTGCACGACCTAAATACTTAGACATGTCACCTGTTGTAGGATAAGCTAAAGCTAATGTATCTCGATAAAGTGAAGGGAGAATATTACGACCGTTATTTGTTTGAGTTGCAATTTGTTCACTACTCAAGAAATACTTTCCTTCACGGCATACTATATCACACTGATCTGAAATGTAAGTTATAATATCACCTACCGGTGTACGAGGGAACTTACTGAATTCCATATTAGGAGTTACTGTCACCTTATCAGTAATCAGTGGAACATCCCCATAGCGTTTCACCAGTTCCAAATAAAGATAAGACCTAAGGAATCGAGCTTCTGCACGACCCATGCAAAGTTGTTGCATCAGTTCAGCATATTTAGTCGGATTGGAGTATCTCCAAGAATTCCAGGTCAAAGTGTCTGTCTCAGCCAAATAATCACAAGCAATACGGATACCTTTGTAACAAGACGACCAAACGTCATCTGGATTATTATATTTGTTCCAATTTCCAGTATTAAATAATTGCATGCTGTTACTTTCATCTACAGACTCAGCTTCGTCTGATGCTGCTGTCATATAAGAATCTCCAGTATCTTGAGGCACACAACTGTATATACCATTAGGCATGGAGTTTACATATGTAGTTACTGAATAAATTAGATCTTCTGTAAGCAAACTATATTTATTAGGTTCTAAATAGTCATCACAGGATGCTACTAAAAATCCTGATATAATGAAAACTGCTATTTTATTATTTATTTTCATAATACAATCTTTAGAATGTTAAATTAATACCGAGATTATAAGATTTTAATACCGGATAGCCTTCTAATACTTCAGGATCAAAAAAACCATCCAAGTGATCTAATGTCAATAAGTTCATACCACGTAAATAAACCTTTGCATTTTGCAAACGAGCAGATTTAATAATTTTTTTAGGAAATTCATAACCAATCTCTAAGCTACGGAGACGAAGAAAATCACCATTCCGAAGGAAATAGGTAGAAGTCTGATAATTGTTAACAGCATTTTCAATAGTTAAACTTGGAGAATCAATAGTTTTAGCCAATACGGGATCGTTAGCTACGTCTGCAGTCCATGGTTGTTTTATCCATCTAGAAACATTTCTATCAACATAAAGAGGAGAAGTTGCATAAGGTGCCGATGTTCGAAGATTTACACTACGTCCTAAACAAGCTTGGATATTAGCATTTGCATAGAAACCTTTAAATTTAATATCTAGATTTAGTCCTAGTTCCCAATCTGGAACGTCAGTACTTTTACCTATTCTCTGACGGTCATTACTATCAACAACCCCATCTCCATTTACATCTTTGTATTTCAAACTGCCGGGAATGACTGTACCAAAAGATTGAGTAACTTTGCGGTTCTTAACATCATCTTCTGAATAATAGCCCTCACAAATATAGCCAAAAGTTTGATCTATCGGGTGGCCCTGAGCATACAAATAATCATACAATTGAGCTGTTTCTTTTTTACGTAAAATCTTATTACTTTGATTAGTTACATTGAGTGCAACACCATATTCCCAATCATTAATCTTTTGGTTATAATCAATGACAGCTTCGAATCCACGTGAAGCAACTTTACCATAGTTTAAATATCCAAAACTTGAACCCAAAAAAGTTGGAACCATCGAACTACCTGAATTCAATATATCTTTTCTATATTCATAAAAATATGTAAACGCAAGATTCAACCTATTCCAAAGAGAAATATCTAATCCAGCATCAGTTTTATAAGCCTTTTCCCAGGTAAGGTTTTCATTACCAAAAGCAGCTTCAGCATAACCACCACCTGTACTGCCATTGCTTAAACCAGCTCCCCATCCACTACCATAACTTGTATAAAGATTACGGTAACCAAAACGAGTACCACCTACATTCTGATTACCAACCAATCCAGAAGAAACTCTCAATTTCATAAAGGTAATTGGAGTTAGATTTTTCATGAATGATTCAGAAGATACTATCCATGCTCCAGCCAAAGATGGATACAAACCAAATCGATGACCTCTCATAAAGTTCTCACCTCCAGCATAACTAGCTGCAATATCAAGCAAATAGCGTTTATTGTAATCATAAGAAACTTTGGCGCCAAAACTTACCCGCCTGTCTGGTGAACTACCCAAATCCGAGCTAGACAAATAACTTTCGTAGCTATCTTGATGACAGATAAACATGGAAGTAATATTGTGATTGTTTAATGAAATAGAATGCTTCAAATAAGCCTCAAGACTATTTGAACGAATTTCTTTCTCCTCAGATGGGCCGAAATCATCTAAAGCACTATTTATTCCATAAGGGGCACTTAATATATAGCTATTTGTTTCTGCATTGAAGGATAACGGTTGGCATACTGCAAATGTCTTAGAATAGCCATTGGATACAGAATAGAAATTATCAAAGGCTGCTTTCACTCCTACATTCAAATTTTTTACGAATTTAGAAAGATCATAATTTAATTTGATATCAGTCTGCAATAAACGACGGTGTGTGTGCTTGTAACCAGCATCGTTTATATATGCCAAAGGATTCTTTCTATAGGTATTTGTACCACCCCAAACACCAGGAGCAGCATAAATAGGAGCTGCATTGGGATGATATGTATATAAATTGTTCCAAATATTATCCGAGCCATTATACGGAGAGTTCATATTCTCCAAACGGCCAGCCAAGTCAACAGACATTGAAAAATTGTTCGTCACATTCACATCTAGATTAGAACGAAAGTTTATTCGATTCAGGCTGTTGTTAGCATCATAAGTTTTATTACCAATTTCTTTAAAAAGACCGTCGCTACTGTCATAACCTAAATTTACATAAAATTTTGCGACTTTATTTCCTCCTCGTAAGTCGATTACATATTTTTGAATAGGTGAAACATTACGAACTGCTTCTGATATCCAATCAACATCTGGATATAGAATATTATCTGTTCTGTTTTTATAGCTATCCAATTGATCTTGAGAATAAGAATTTGAAGATTTTCCATCATTCGTCTCAGCCATATCATAAAATCTGGCATAATCATAAGATCCATAAAATTTAGGAAGTCTGGTTGGAGCCATCAAACCATATTCAGCTTTAAAACCAACCTTTGTTTTACCATCCACACCTCTTTTTGTTGTAACCAAAATTACACCATTTGCGCCATCCATGCCATAAAGAGCTGTTGCAGCAGCATCTTTCAAGACAGATACACTTTCTATTTCATCCACAGACAGCGTATTAAAGTCTCTTGGAAAGCCATCAACGAGTACTAAGGGAGTATTTGACCCCGTAAAAGTATGTTTTCCACGAATGTATAGTGTAGGATAGTCACTACCAGCTTCTCCATCTGACTGTTTCACAAAAAGTCCAGGAATACGTCCGTATAATGTATTACCAAACGATACAACTGTATTCTTTTCAATATCTTTACTTCGTAATACTGATACAGACGAGGTAGTTAGACTAGCATCTCTTTTATCAAACAATTCCTGAACAATCGTTTGACGAGTACTGTCTGCAAGCAATTTATTTACAGAACCCTGTGCATAAGAGGCGATGCTGCTTGATAACAACAAGCTCATTATTACTTGTCTATAAGTTATCAGTCTATTGAATTTTATATTTTTATTCATCTTGTTTCTATTATAAATTGACAACAAATTACCAGCCTGGATTTTGAATCAAACCATAGAATTTATTAATCTCTGATTTCGGAAATGGATTCATATACCAGCTATTAGACCAATAACGTTTTTGATAAGGTACCTTGTCATAAGTAATCTTATAAGGCCATTTATCGCTACTGGTATGGTACCATTTACGAATTTGTATTTTATAAATCTGTACCGGAATTTTCTCAGCTGATTTAAGTGTACGTCTCAGATCAAACCATCGTTGGTCTTCATAATACATCTCAATATTACGTTCGTGAGCAATTATTTCTCGCATCTCAGATTGATCAGCATTTGATTTCACATTACACATTCCCGACCTGGTTCTAATGAAGTTAAGATCATCATGTACTTGCTTAGAAGGAGAAGATTCGTATTCATTCAATGCTTCTGCACGGATTAAATACAGTTCAGCCATTCTAAAATAAATATTTAATGGACGCATCGCACTTTCATTGCCTTCAAATCCTCTATGAAATTTTCTAACATAATGAAGAATTGTTGTTCTATACTTTGCTTCGGATAATGTACCGTTCAAGCTACTTATTATAGTACCATTGTCTAAATAAGCGTCTGCCATATCCACTTCGCCGGTTGAGCTCCATTTTCCATAATTATTATCTCCGTTATAAATAACAGAAGCATAGAAACGAGGATCTAACTTTGGTTCTTCATATGCTTTACGAGCCGCTGCAGCTACAAGAAGTTTTGCTTTAGTTGCATTTGTTTCCGATGGTGATACGCTAGTTACAAAGCTCTGTTGAGCATCCCAATTTTTATATTGCCCTGGAGTTTTGTCATCATCAATTTCCCAACGTTCTATTTGATTAATCGGAACAAGATTACAAGCATAGCCAGAAGCTGTGCCAGAAAAAGTACGAACCATTAAATACATTCCCCAATTATTACCACCAGTCGATTGAGGAATTCCCCAAATCACTTCAGTATTGCCTTTTGCAGGATAATTGATATTGGCTACTGTATAATTCATCGCATTCTCTCTTTGAGTAGGATCATCTACAACCGCATAACCATTATTCAAACAATAATTAATGGCATCAGTAGCAGCATCAGCAGCTTTTTTCCATCTTTCTTTATCATATTTCATAAAGCATATAAGGTTTGAATTTTGGCCGAGTTCATTGGAATAAGGACTATCAGTATTATATAATGGACTAGCAGCATAAAGCATAACACGAGCTTTCAATGCATAAGCTAGTGCCATTGGAAAACGGCCAAATTCATCTTGTTGATCTGTATAGTTAGCAGGAAGTATCCCATCATAATTCTTAATTACGTCATCCAAAAGATTAATAATAAAGTTATAAGTCTCCTCTAAAGAAGCCCGAGGTAAATTAATATCCTCCTGAGATTCACTGCCTGTAAATGATCCTTTCAAGATTGGTACGCCACCATATCGTTTAAACATCTCAAAATAGACAGTCGCAATCATCAACTTAGATTCCGCTTTGATACGTTCCTTTTGAGCTGTAGTAGCATCGGGAGTTTTATCTACATTTTCCAAAAGAACATATGCTTTACGAATCGTTTTCCATTTTCTCAGATAATCATCTTCACCTTTATTGGTGGATGACCAAGATGCACATTGGTCAGCACTTACGTTTCCTACATAATAATTCTGAACTTTATAATTGGGCTGTATGTGAAATGATTGCCCTTCATCAGTAATAGCACTGGCAAAAGACCCACCAGCCATACGAGTACCATCCGAACCAGTAGAACGAGTATCAAAGTTCAAAGGTACACAATAACTATACATGTCATATACTAGCTTCTGTACATTTGTATATTTAGCAAATACTGAATCTCGATTAAAAGTCGCAGCCGGTGGAAACTCCATAAAATCATTACATCCAAAGAATGTAGTCAAAATGACCGATGTCATTATGAATAAAATTAATTTTCTCATATTATTTCACTGTTTAGATGTTAAAAATTAACTTGAAATCCTAAATTATATATTCTTAACTGGGGATATTCAAATCCGCCTGTTTTTGCTTCTGGATCTACGAACTTCAACTTATCCCAGCAATAAAGGTTTTGACCATTCAGAAAAATTCTCATAGAGCCCATTGATGGTACTTTTAATAACTCTTGCATCTTCTTTGCAGAAATAGTATAAGCTATTTCAACATTCCGTAATTTCAAATAAGCTCCGTCACGTTTCCATAAAGAAGATTCCACGTAACTGTTACTAGTATATGCCAACGTCAGTTTTGGTCGTTTTGCATTTTCTGCATTTTCAGGAGTCCATCTTTCATCAACAATGAACGATGGCATACCTCCATTAGTAGCAAATGGTGAACGGAATATACCTGTCAAATACTTTGTTGAATTAGCAGCCCCTTGAAACATACATGAGAAATCAAATCCTTTATATGAACCTCCAAATGAAAAACCATAGTTTACCTCTGGAATTTCAGGGTAACCTAATGGAACCTGGTCATCTGTAGTAATTTTCCCATCACCATTAACATCTGTAAAACGAGCATCACCTATTGAAGGATTGCCATAAACAGGTCCCTGTTTAAGCTCATCTGTAGTGTTATAGAAGCCATTAAAAAGAAATCCCCACTTTGTACCTACAGCATGACCTGTTGTCCATAACTGTGGATTTGCGGGATCTTTAATAGAACCGTCTTCGACAATTTTGTTACGGGCAAATGAGTAATTTGATGCAACATAGTATGAAAATTTTCCAATTTGGTCATTCCACTTTGCATCAATTTCATAACCATGATTCTTCACACGGCCTATATTATATACATCTTGTCCGGAAATAGCTAAGTGTCCTGGCTCTGTAGCACGAGTAGCCAAAATATCTTTACGATCATCAAAGAAATATTCAAAGGTAACAGCCAAACGGTTCTTGAATAGTCCTAAATCAATCCCATAGTTTTGTTTTTCTGCAGTTTCCCAAGTTACATTCTCATTACCTTGCTTTCCTTCAATAAAACCTCCAAGGCTAGTTTGTGTAGAAGAGCCAAACATAGAGCCACCCCCGGAAGTATATTCACCAGAAAGATACATAAAACGTCTACCAGCTGTATTATCATTACCTGTCAAACCATAAGACGCTCTTAGTTTTAACTTAGAAAGAATATCTGAACTGACAATCCCTTTCATAAAGTTTTCTTCGGCCAAGTTCCATCCTAATGATACAGCAGGAAACCACGCAAAACGTTTACCCTTAGCAAAGTTCTCTGAACCATTATAACCTACATTGAACTCAGCTAAATAGCGCATTTTATAATCATAAGTGGCTCGACCAACAACACCTTCATAACTTACAGGAACAGTCACATATTGTGTAATACTACTACTGCCATTGTACATCCACCATTTTTTATCTAATGTTCCTAAAATTAATCCACCAATGTTATGATCTCCAAACGATCTTTTATATTCAAGAGCTAACTCGGCATGCATTTGCTGACTACGACTCCAACTTTCTGTCGGAGTAGGGATAACACCTGCTTCCCAGGCTTGTTCCAAAACATTCACAGAATTACCATCAGCATCATAACCATTTTGCAGACGGTAATAATTCTGAGGCTGAGTTTTTATCAACGTATGTGAATAAAAACTATCATACGAACCAAGCCCTCTTAACAACAATCCTTTTGTGAGAAAATCCAGTTTTTGATTAAAGCTAATGTTAGTATTAATAGTATTTGACGTCATATCATCCTGAGAAGTAAACAAAGTTGCAAGTGGGCTGCCTCCCCAAGGAATATTGGGCAATGCTACTAATTTATGCTCATAAATGAAAGGCCCTCCAAGCGGAGCTGCTTGAATAATGCTTCCGAAAACATCAGGAGGAGACACTTTATTCGCTATTATGCCTCCCAATTGAATACCTATCGTTGTAGTTGGAGTCAAGCTTACATCTACATTTGAACGAATGTTCACACGCTTGTAATCATAGTTAGTACTATATGCTAATTTTTCGACTTTATTAGAAAAGTCTTTCATTAAACCACCTTGACCGAAAAAGGCAATAGAGGTATAGTATTTTGTATTTTTGGTTCCCCCACTCACATTTAAATTATATTTCTGCTGAAAACTAGCTGGTTTCATCATATACTCTTTCCAATTAATATTAGGGTGACCCAATGGGTCTTTGCCATTAGCATATAATGCAATATCGTCAGCAGAGAAGGAAGGATTTTGTGTAGGATCATCATTGTATTTTGCCTCATTATACATTTTTGCAATTGTTACAGCATCTGCACTGTTAGGCATACGTATAGGTTGTTGCATGGCAAAATTGGCAGAAAAAGAAACCTTTGCAGGACCTTCCACACCTTTCTTTGTAGTAATAATGATTACACCATTCGCGCCACGGATACCAAACACTGCTGTAGAAGCAGCATCTTTCAAGACAGACATACTCTCAATTTCGCTCGGATCAATCTGCGAAAACTCACGCTCAACACCATCAACCAATACAAGCGGGGAAGCAGAATTTAAAGTACCTGTACCACGAATTCGAATAGTAACATCGTCTGCACCAGGCTCACCTGATTGCTGATATGTAGTTACACCTGCCGCACGACCAGTTAATGCTTGTCCCATATTAGCAACAGGCGACTTCAACATATCTGAACCCTTAATTTGAGAAATTGCGCCAGTCATGGTCTCTTTCTTCTGACTACCATATCCAACAACGACGACTTCTTGTAATGTTTGTGTATTTTCTTCAAGCTTAACAGTCGCATTTATTAAAGAAGCAGCTGGTACTTCCTTATTTCGAAAGCCAATAAAAGAAAATACAACAATCGATTTATCATTTATTTTCAGCACAAAGTGACCATTAATATCAGTTACCGTTCCCATGCTTTTATCGCCCTTCACGGAAACATTAACACCAATAATTGGTTCTCCCTGAGAATCAACAACAGTACCTGTTGCATTTTTCCCCTTTTGGGCATACAATTGCTGTGGGCTGAATAAACTCAATCCCAAAAACAATGCAATGGAGTAGAGGTAGATCAAACTTGCCTCCCACTGGGGTCTAATTAGTTTCATAAATCAAAAGTATTAAATTTATCATTAACAAAATTCATAATATTATATCAAAATGTGTGTGTGTACCTATCTGATTTCTATTTCAAACACAGAAATAGGATATCCCGAAAATACTTTATTAAATACCATTTTTAAAGAGCTTGTTACAAGTGGCTCTTTAAATTCTATTTTATTAATTGTCTGATGATTACTTTCTTTTTCATAAACTTTATTTCCCTCGTCATCATAGATATCATAGTTATTTACACAGAATGGCATCACATTTTCGAAATGATTCCACTGGATAGTTTCCATTGGATGATCAGCATCTGTATCAAAAAACAGTTTTACAAAATGGATTATTTGTTTTCTTTCCCACTCTATAGTCAATTCTGCAAAGTTGCTATCCCATTCTGCTACCCATGCATTAGGAGTAATATGAGGACGGAGATAACCGTTGGTCAGATTATCAACATTAAAACAAGAAAGAGCAGGAATTATCTTCATACCAAGATTCTCACTATTTGGACGACGATCAGGAGTAAAAAATTCAAAAGGCTCAAAGCCACTACCTTCAGGTGGTATCTGTTTACCCAAGTTATTAACAGCTTTATTAAACTTATTAGCCACAGAGAGAATTCCTGTCATATGTAATGTTGACGTCTTAATAAAAACAGAAGTATTTCTTCTGAAGATAATAAAAGCGTACTGGTCTTCGGGAAGCATTGCATCAAAAGAAACTGTGAGTTCTTGTTCTCCCTGAAGAAGATTATAAGAGCGTTTCTGCAACAATGTGTCTGGAGTAAAATTGTACTTTTTAGAAGACATAACTAATTCAACCTCTAATATTGTTTCTTTCTCAACATTAAGCTCCACTTGTATTTTGTAAGCTATATTAGCTTTCAATGGTAAAAGCTGCCCACGAGAATAATCCAAACACTGCCATCTGCCATCAAAATCAAAACCGTTAAAAGTCATCGTGCTCGAAGAGGCAATATGAGCAATAGAAGCTAAATTGTCTTTTTTATCAATAGGTATAAAAGGAATGCTCTGACCATCTATATTTAACATTTGCTGAAGTTGGTGCATATTATCAGTATTCAGCAATTCAGCTGGCATGCAATTCTTCTCTACACATAGTGCTGCTGCCATGCCAACAGCTTGCCCACCATGCGCGCTGGTTATCATTACCCGAGTAGATCCAAATGCAACATGAGAAACACTAATTAGTCGACCAGCCATAAAAAGATTATTAATGTCTTTATTAACAAAACAGCGATAAGGAATACTATAAATACCCTTTGAGTGATACTGATTACAACTAGGTAAAGAGGAATAAATACCTTCTGCCGGATGCAAGTCGATAGCCCATCCACCATATGATACTGCATCATCAAAAATACGCTGTCCAACAATATCGTGTTGTGTCATCATATAGAGACCTTCGAAACGACGACTTTCTCTCTTTCCAGGAATATTTCCAACCCATTCTAAAGTCATATTTTCTGCTTCAGGATATAGGCCGGAGTTTTTAATGTAATTCCATGCACCATATATAACTTTCCAAAGTTCTTGTTTGATTTCTTCGGAATCAGCAATAGTATCTTTTGTACCACCATATTCAAACCACCAATAATTGCATCCACATTGATTAGGATTAATCTGATGAAGTTTTGGAATTACAGACATATCATCTAAAGCGAAATCTGGTGCTATATACTTCACCGGATGATTGGTTACTTTTGGATATAAAAAGATGGTATGCCCCAATAGTTGACCATATTCATCAGATGGAGAAAAGCCTTCATTAAATTCTGAGACCTCTTCTGCTCCAACACGGAAAGAGGCACCAGACAAAAAGCCAACAATACCATCACCGGAAGCGTCACAAAAAAGATTACCTACAAAACGGTAAGAGGTGGAATTTTGGGAATTGAATGCAACCACAGCCTTAATTGTATCAGGATCTGACTTTTCTACACTTAAAACAGTTGTATTAAGAAAAAGAGAAAGATTAGGTTCACAAAGTACCTTGTCAAGTAATAAAGCATCAAACAGGATAGGATTACCTTCTTTATTACGATAGAGATTCTCTACCATAATTTCATCAATTAATCCTCCTTCACGAGCCCAACGATTATTATTCCCCATATGTGAAGTGGCACCTAAGGCCCATACACGAACCTCACTTGATGCATTACCACCTAAAACAGGTCTGTCTTGTATCAATGCAACCTTTATACCTTTTCGTGCTGCAGTAATTGCAGAACAAACGCCACTTAAACCTCCTCCAACAACAACTAAATCATAGACCAACTCCTTATGTTGATTTAATCTTTCCTTTGTTCTTTCATATACTAACATAGTTATTCATTTAAAATTTTGCACAAGTATAACTTTTATTAATATGTAAGAATGCAAAATTGAAAATGATATATTTTCGGAAACGGTTTCATTCTCCGGAAACGGTTTCGTAGAATATATATCTATAATAACAGTTATTGGAGCTTATAAGCTATTCTGAATAACTTTATTTTGATTTTCTTTGTTAGTGAATAAATCACCAAAACATATACCTATTATAAAAACATGAAAAAATCTCTCATTACATGTGAGTTGCTTTGTTTTTCAATGGCCTTATGTGCTCAGAAGAACGAATGGAAAGATCTGAATATCAATCAAGTGAACCGTACCCCGATGCACACTAATGTCTTTGCCTTTGAATCAACAGATGCCGCATTGAAAGTTTGCAGAAATGCTTCATCCATTACCTCACGTTAAATGGAACCTGGAATTTTAACTGGGTAAAAAGTGCAAACGAACGTCCTTTGGATTTCTGGAAAGTTGGGTTTTTAGCATAGAAGAAATATTAAAAAAAATAGCTAAAGAGGAAGCTGTAATTTATGAATCTTATGCTAAGGAAACCAAAAAAAAGAGTATCGAGAATGTTAAAAGTTATATTCAAACATCAGCTCCTCAATATAGAAGTTTTATATATAGAGAAGACATATTAGATTCAATACCACCTAATTTATCAGATAAAAAAAAGAAGAGTATCTCCATAAAATAGCATATCTTGAGGATAAAAAATAGAAGAAAAAAATGATAGATTTATTAAACATAAAGAAATAAATAATGAACAGATAAAACAAATTATCCAATCTATTAAAGGAAGAACAGCTTATAATTCATATCGTTTAGCAGAATATTTCTTCAGGCGAAAAGCATTTATCGATCTTTTCGAAAAAATGTTGGATGCTAAGGAGAACGGTAAATATGAATTAGAAAGCATGATTCATAATTTAATTTTTCCTATGGGTTTGACAAACCGACAATTGACTTATCAATATCATAATTTGTGGTTATTAGATGAAAGATTTGCAACTTTTAATTTTATAGCATCAGATAAATCAATCACCTCTTTTAGCCAAATTAAAAGTTCTTTAGAGCCAGATTTACTTCTTATAAATGATGAAAAAACCTGATAAATAATACTATATCGTATGGAAGTCAGGATGCCGGAGAAGTGGAATCTATGGTCATTTTTGAATTCAAAAGACCTGGAGACACAGCACATCAGAAGAAAAAAAGTGATTTTCGATGGGAATTCTCAGAATTAGTAGAAGACTATTTTGATCAATTTCTTTATGGTCAAGAAAAGGATAAAAAGAACTACCGTGAAAACATAGTTAAAATTACTACGGATACGCCTAATTTTGGTTACATTATAATGGATGAGCCTGATAACCTGATAGATTTCAACAAACATAAAGGTTGGCGTAGAACCCCCTTTGGTTCATATTATAAAATAAATGGAGATCTCAATCTACATATTGAAGCAATTACATTTCAGAATCTTTTAGTAAATGTTAAAAAAGACACAATTTTTTCTTTGATCACTTATTTGTTCAGCAATAGCAAATATAATATGAGAAATTTATTTCTTTTATATCTCATAGTAAATCAATAAGGTTCTATTATGTAAATTTAGAAATCTCATAATAAGATTAAATATTGTAGCATCAAAAGTATTCAATAATTCAACCTTCTGTAAAACTTTTAACCATAAAACATATAAATATATTTTATAACATATTAGAGGCAGTGTCCATAACATTGTGTAAATGATAATTCTAGCTCGAGATTTGGTCGGGTGCTAAATCCCGATTCTGTTTTCAAAGATAGCTAAAAATTGATTCATCCCCCCCAAAAAATTTCGAATCGGCATCGTCCACTTCTTCTAAATCTCCTGTAATGCCAACCAAACCGACTCGCGCAGGGCATCGCCCAGTGGAAATGGCATCTTTATTTTAGTGCATTTTCTAATTTTACCATTCAGGTTTTCAATTAAATTGGTGGTGTATATAATTGTTCGGATTTCAACAGGGAAGTCAAAAAAGGCTGTCAGATCATCCCAATTACGGCGCCAGCTTTGGACAGCATGCGATACTTCGATCCCCGCTTCTGCTCGAAATGAAACAAGACCATGGCAGCCTGATCACGATTCACAGAGGTGTAGATCTCTTTCATTTCTGTCGTAAACTCCTTCATATCTATTCATACGACATATTTGCATGAATTGCGAACAACTTTCCGGAAAGCTTTTTATTTCTTTTCAAATATCCCCCAATTTTGTTCTACCAACAAATGTTCTTGAAGCAATCGTACTTTAACAGCCTTCTTCGAGACATTGAAATAGTTAGAAAGCGCTGTCATTGCCAAATTGCAATCATGTATATTGCACTCTTGTTTGTCCAAATAGAAAGGCCGATCTAAACGAATATCAAGTTTATTCTTGATAGCTATGGCAACATTTACAAAAGGTATCTGCGGCATAAGTAGATATGAAGCAAATAGATTAGCTTGCAACTCCAAACGCTGTTCCCATTTTGCAGAACCTGAAAAGTCGTCAAGGTCCAAGTCTGTTGCTTTTTTGATTATTCCTTTCAGCGCTTCGCGATGAAGGAGTGCATGTCCAAGTTCATGAGCCAGCGTAAAACGCTGTCTATGTTTATCATCCTTCAAAAGACAGGATACAGATACCTTATTATCAAGGAAATCGTACTCGCCGAGAATATTTCCACAATCAGTATCTGTATCAACTATTATATTACTATTAATAGCGTAAAACAACAGATGCATATCTTCGACCTTGGTATATTCTCTTCTACACAAAAATTCGCTGGCTTTCTGGCGAATTTGTCCATTCGTGAGATAAGGTATATGCTGTGCCAACGGTCCTGGTGTAATATCCAAAAGATGGCAAAAGTAATCAGATATTGACTTAAAACTGCGATATCCATCAAGCACTATAGTACCATTACCGATTGATTCTCTGTAAAGCAAGGCACATACATCATAATAGGTATCGTGATCTATACTGCCTATACGATGTAAGTTCCATGTTATGTTATTCTGGTCATCTACTCGGATGAGAGCTATATTATGATGGTTAGCCATTTTGATCGCACCTTGCTGGAATTTGCTTGTTGTAACAAAAATTCCTTTTGTTGCATTCAAGTCTTGAATACGGGTGTTAAATTCTGCGATCTCTCCTCGGTCAACAGGATGGTTATAACTTTTACATTCAATTAGAATTAGGAAATCACCTTGATTTTCATTGCCTTCAACAGTCAAATCGTTAATGACATCGTCACCCCATGGAAACTGTTTAACTACCTTTTGATTGACAGAAGCAGTAGATGGAACAATCCACAGTTCATTCTGCCCTTCTAATTTAACCTGCAGTCCACTGCTTTCAAGCAGAGTGTTCAGAATTTTGTAAGTTCGGTTTTCAAAAGCATCACCTTTCTGAACTGTATTCATCTTTGACATTTTTTAGTTGTTAATACTTTGCAAGCAAGAGTGCTCAATCCACACTCTTCAGCACCAGTCCCAGCACCAAGGCCAGGCCGAAACTCAAGAAGGTACCAGCCAACACATACTCAGCCTTAGACACCCCCTGCCACGGTATATCAGTATCGATTTTATTGCGATGATGAACACGATGGCCTCATTGTCATCACCACAAACAGCAACGCAAACAGACGTTCCTGTATGCCTATCTTATATTGTGAAAGTCATCTTGATCAGTCTATTATTAGGCTTACCACAGCATAACACAACCAGAGCAGTTGTTAGCCAGAAGGTAACATCATAGCCCAGCCATCCAGCCCACCATGCAAATGGCAACCAATGTGTAAAACCAGGTCTATGACAAACATCAACAGACAATTTTAGAATATTTTTTATAAAATCAATATATAGTGCACTTACCTAAGCCAAGAGCCACATAGCAGCGCACACGTTAATTCTGTTACAGACCATGTAGAGCTACAATAGCGGCATGAATATACAAGAAACCACGCCTATAGTGTAAATTCCTTTTCTATGTGCAAAGTCGTCTGTTTGCAACAAATAGTCAGCAACCACATATGCTATCACCATATATAAATTATTTATTCACAATTCAAAGATAATCAAATGTCTTGTTTATTACGTAAAAACAAGACAAAACTTTATTTGAGCACTTAAATATCATGAAGAATGCCTAAATAGAATAATTTCAACAATCACACAATATAAGTTTGTCCGTTCTTCATACTCGTATATAAACAGTATTGAGTATTTTTTAGTTAATAATCCATATTCTACTCCTTCTGATAAGATACGAAGTGCTTAGTGTGGAAAACAAGAGTATCTACATTTGCTGAACAATTGATTTATTTTTTCTTATTGCCATTGTTATATGATTTCATGAGATTAATATCCAAAAGAATAAACTAAAAATAAATAAACAGACAAGCAGTGTCAATAAGCATCCCCACAAAATGCGGAAAGAACAACGAAGTAAAAATAGTCCAATAAACCAGATTATCGATGAACCTCCACAAAGAGCTGTTCCAATAGATGCCATTACGATCCATACTGCTATTTTATATCTTATTTTCATAGGACTGAAGTATTATATTATTTCCACTATGCTTTCAAATTTTACCCATAATTGATGTACACGAGTGCTCTGTAGCATTTCTAACGCTAGAACATCCCAATTCACGAATTTGTATGCCACTTTTATTTCCATATCTACTATTTTTTAATTATATGTGGATTCTTGAGTGAGAAAGTTTCGTTTCATTAAATTTCCCTATTTCTCATAAATCCGACATTTTTTTATATGCGTCTTTCCATCGGTCGGTCGTTTTCGTTTCGGGAGCAGAAAAAGGGTAGGCTTTAGAGAAAGCAAGGTTTATGGGAAAAATACTCTCTGGACGGAGGACAGCTGGAAGATTTTTACCAGAACCGCAAACTTGACCTTACTTTCACGTCAAGAAGCCGTAAATACCTTTGCTCCCGTAACGATAAACACTGCTACCGACTGATTAGTAACTACTAATGTGGAGAGTTTTGAGATGAGAGATAGATATTGCCAAAATAGAAAAAGCCACCCTTGTGAGGTAGCTTAATTGAAAGTGTTGGTTAGTTCTTTACAGAACTCCTATTATCAATTTTGATAATGATTGGAGAGTGATGGTTTTCCATTATTGAACGCTTTACTTGCTCTGCCATCCATTGTCTAAATAGCCTGCAATACCCACTTTTCATTCGAAATGCAAGAGCAATTATTATATCTAAATTGTAATAAGTACGGATTGGCACTTCAGGGCTTGAAAGTTCACTCCTAATTTCTTTACTACATAAATGATATAACGGTGCATCTTCTTTGAGAATTACACTTAAATTAGTAGTTACAGCCGAAATATAGACATTAAAAATATCTGCGATCTGTGTCTTTGTAAGCCATACTGTTCCATTTGCTAGTTCTATATTAACTGATATACCTTTAGTTTCCGGATTGTACTTAATAGACATTTCTCCTGTTTCCATTGTTCTATTTATTTAATTGATTGTTAATATTCTAATTCACCTCATTTATTATTCGTCATACGATATTCTATAACCAATAGGACTTCTCGGTTTATCATTAACTGCTTTCTTACTTGCCAACTCAGTAAGAGCTTGATAAATCTCACTAAATTGCATATTGGTATTTATTTCAAGCTCCTCAATGCGTTTCATTAGTTCATCATAACCAGCCACCATCTGTCTTAAAGCTATAAATGCACGAATAATGGAGATATTCATTTGTATTGCCGTCTGAGATTTCAGCACCGAAGACAACATTGCTATGCCTGCTTCACATTATGTAAACAAAAAGATTATGTAAACTTAGCCTTCTATCTCTATTGTTTTCATTATTGATATAGAGTATTCTGTTTACATAATCTTTTCTGTTATTGTTAGAGGCTCTTCAACCATTCAAGTAAATCGGAGTCTATCATCCATGAAGGTTGTCCGTTTTTGTTCTTTTCAACTGTCTCTACATATGCTTTCTCAAGAGCTTCTCTTTTTAATTTACCATCAGCGCGAGCATAAACTTCTGTTGTAGTTATGGATGTATGTCCAAGAAAGTCCCGGATATAAACGAGGTTAACACCAGCTTGTAGTAGGTGCATCGCTTTAGAGTGCCTAAGAACATGTGGAGTGACTCTCTCTGGAATGAGTGAGTTATTTACTTTTTTTGCTAATCTGGCATATTTTGCCAGTATTTTATTCACAGCCATTCTTGTTAGTTTGTCACCTCTCCCATTGTCAAAGAGAATATAATTGCAGGCATAAGATTCTAAAAGATGACGAGTATTCATATACTCTTTTAGTATATCTACTTCTGCATCCATTAGTGGAACTATTCGTCCCTTATTACCTTTTCCATACAACCTGATCGTATATGGCTTGGTAAAGTTAAAAGCTGATGGGGTTAGATCTATTAATTCTTGGACACGGGCGCCACTGTCATATATTAAAGATATCAATGCCAAGTCACGACATCCTTTCGCATTCTCTTTTCGGGGTTGCGCAAGTAGTAATTTAATTCCATCAAGAGACAGATAGTTGATTAATGGAGTTTCCATTCTTTTCATAGGTATGGATAGTATTTTCTGCCATTCTTCTATATTATTTGGACTACGGTATTGAAGATAGCGGAAAAATGAATGTATAGCCGCAAGTCTGGCATTACGGGTTGAGTCACTACATTTTCTTTCTTTCTGAAGCCAGCAGAGAAAAGATATTATTAATTCCTGTGTGATGACAAATAGCGTAAGCTTTTCTGCACATATGCCTTTTATATTTTTCATGTAGTTAATGAAGAGCATAAAAGTATCTCTGTATGAACAAATTGTATTACGACTAAATCCTCTTTCATTTGGTAAATACAGACATAAATAGTCTGACAGTTTTTTTGAAAAATCTGTAGGTTTCATTGCTCGTTATCATTTTTAGGGTAAACATAGGTTGATAAATCACTTATTTGTTTTGTGAGTCCAGGGAACATTTCAGTTGTCAGCCTTACATATTTGTCTGTTGACTCAAGAGTTCTGTGCCCAAGATACGTTGACAAGACAGGCATAGAATGATATATATCCGATCCTGATTCAACCATTTGGGCAAGAGAATGACAAGCAAAAGTATGTCGCAGATCGTGTAAACGAGGTCCCAGCCCCTTACCCTTGTGCGGTATTCCTGCGATATGAAGTATCATCCTAAAATTTTGATAAGCTGTAGATTGTGCACATTTTGTTCCATCGCTTTTTATGAAAAACAAATCGAAAGTAGTGTATTTTGTTCTTTTCCGCTTTCTTTCAAGGTAGATACTGCAAGCCAGAACCAAGCTGTCCGTAATAGGAAGCATCCTGTCCTGACCATTTTTTGTATCCCGTACAATTATATATTTCTCATATAGATGCACATCCTTCTCTTTTAATTCAAGGGCTTCACCAAGACGCATTCCCGTTCCATAAAGTACCCTTATCAGAGTCGGCATAATTTCGCAAGCTGTGTCACTTCCTTTTTTACCAATTATCAGGGTATCACAAGCAGATATAATCTTTCGAATTTCTTCTTTAGTGAAAATGTACGGAGTGAAGGATTTGGGATATTTGGGGACTTCCGGTTCATAGGAGGGGAAACCGGCATCACGAAGATAGCGTGCAAACAAAGATAAGAAAGAGACTCTTACCCTCCTTGTATTGTCTGATTCATTAGGACGTTTTTTGCACCATTCCTCTGCCAATTCCTGGGTAATTCCCATTGTCTCCTCTTTTCGTTCCAAGGTTAATCTGTCAAATTGGGCGAAGACATATTCTGCATCTCGGAGTTTGTGACCCAGCGCACGCTTCAACTTTAAATAGCGTTTGATGTGAACCGCATAAATTCCTTCCAGTTTCATCGTACATCCTCCTTTCTTTCCGGCAATGGTGGAACATCCAGAGCACATCTTGATAATGAGTCTGAGTCCACTCTTAAATAAAACATAGTGCTTTCTGTCCTTTTGTGACCAAGTATACCGGATATGATTGGTAAAGGTGTATTCCCTTGTAGGAGACGAGTCGCAAGGCTATGCCTTAATGCATGAGGACCGTGGTGACGTTCATCATATTTGATGCCGGACAAACGCATATACTTCTGCATTATACCATTTAATGCATTGTTGTCCATTCTGTCATAAGGAGGAATATGACGAAGGAAGATATAAGGCAAGTCAGATACAGGACGACCATGTTTCAGATAATCAATAATAGATTCACCTATTTCACCAAACAGAGGCAATTCTAAATTCTCTTTAGTCTTTTGCTGTATCAAGAATATGGTTTGTTTTTCCCATAACAAATTTTCGAACTTCAAGCTGGCCACATCTGAACATCTGATACCAAGCCTTGCAACCAATAATACCATCGCATAATTACGCCGACCATTGGGATTGGTGCGTTCAATAGAGGAAAGTAATTGTTCTATTTCTTCTTTGGAAAAGAATGACGGTAGTTTCGGAAGGCGTACATACTTGTCATTGGATATAACCTTTGATAAATCAGTTTTAAGTTTCTCATTCTCAAATAGATATTTCAAGAAGCGGGCTGCAGTTAGGATAATCAAATGGCGGGTTATTACTGAGTATGACTTTTCGTGTAAATAATCGACAAAACGAATAATCGTATCATTATCAAATTCTTCAATGGACAATACATTGGATTCTTCTAAATATTCAAGAATACGGGAAAGGTACAGATTGCAACTTTGGGCAGTACTACTTGACCAATTGTTAATCTTGCGTTTATTGATGATATAATCAGACATTACGATTCCTATCTGACCATCTAAATCACGTGGCATTTCTCTGAATTTTCGTTTCTTCATTTTACCAGTGATCAAAAAGTCTGATAAAGAGGTAGTCTTACGAACCCTGTTACGTTGGTGTCTGGTCAATTTTAGAATTTCAATGTCACCAACTGTCTCCAACAAATACTGTTCGCCTACTTCGGGAGTATAAAAAGGGATTCCTCTCTCTTTCATAAAGCGATTGATTCTTCTCCATTCTTCTCCATATTGGTCAACAATTTTGTTGCTGTAGAAAAGACTTCTAAGATAGGAACTTGCCGTATCGGACAATTCCTTAAAGGTCTGATAATCTTTAATCATACTTACTTTTATTTAGTATGGCAACAGCGCCATACTAATAAAAGTAGAATTAATTATGCAAACCTGTTATGTAAACTTTGTCAATTATTATTAGAGATACGACAATGAGGGGGTAAAAAGTTTACATAATCTTTTTGTTTACATAAACGGAATTATGTAAACCTTTACATAACTCACAAAACACCATAGGTGATGTAGCACCTACGTTATATCCAGGGGGTATCACATTTTGTGACACCCCTAATGCTAAAACAACATCAGTTTCCTCTTTGGTAAGTCGAAACATAAAATCAGGTGGAAACCTCTCTGAATTTCTTTTTACCGCTTGCTTCAAAGCACGTGTTTCAACTTGGTATAACTCTGCAAGGTGAAAATCCAACATTACACGACACCCTCTAACCTCAAATATTCTATTCTGAATTACTTGCAACTCCATATTTTACTGATTTACAATTATTTATTATTAAATTCGTTACCATTAAATTACCAAATCGTTACCGATTCGTTACCAACAGCTTTAAGCGGTTGATTCATTACAACTTCCTTATAAATTTTTTCAATACCTACAAACTTGTCGGATAAGTTTTTCATATCATTACTAATTTTACTATTGGTGATGCGAGCGTAAATTTGAGTAGTTTCAATGTTTGTATGTCCAAGCATCTTAGAAACAGTTTCTATAGGTACACCTTTTGCCAAAGTTGTGGTAGTAGCAAAAGTATGCCTTGCAAGGTGAAAAGTTAGATTCTTCTGAATACCACAGACATCTCCAATCTCCTTTAAATAGGAGTTTAACTTTTGATTACTTATTACAGGCAAGAGCTTACCTTTAGGGAGCTTGTTTTCATATTTATCAAGAATCATCTTTGGAATTTTAAGGACTGGAACATTCACTGCGGTATCTGTTTTCTGGCGCTTGGTCATTATCCAAAGATTTCCATCAAAAGAGATGCGGATATGTTCTTTAGTCAGATTCTTCACATCAATATAGGCAAGTCCGGTGAAACAGGAAAAAATAAACACATCACGGACCTGTTCCAATCTTTCTGAAACAAATTCTTTCTGGCTGATTTTTGCAATCTCTTCTTCGGTCAAATAACCCCTATCTACTTTCTTTATACGAATTTTGTAATTGGCAAATGGATCACCTATCAGAATGCCGTTATTGCGAGCTATAATAATGATACGCTTGAAGAACTGCATAAACTTAGCGGTAGTGTTTGCTCCACATTTACAAGCAGTCATTAAATACACCTCAAAATCACTTATAAACATTGGCGTTATCTCTTTTACTGAAATATCAGTAAGATGATATTTGTATTGGATAAATTCAGAAAGATGCTTTCGAGTTACCTCATACTTCTGATAAGTAGCTGCTGATTTTGAAATACCAACTAACGCTTTCACGTCTTCATTGTGTTTCGTGAACATATTCAACAAAGTAACATTCGTTTGTCCGTGACCTAAGAATTCGTCCTTGACTTTCTCGGCAGTAACACTGTTGTCACGGCGTTGCATCTCGTGGTAGATATTGTGTAGTGAAGACCTTACTTCTTCAAGTAGGTTGTTGATTTGTGTAATTTCGACAGAACGACCAATTGCTTTACCTGTCGTTACACTCCAATTCTTAGGATTGATTTTTAATTTGGTACTGAACTGGCACAACTTACCATCAATGGTAATGCGAGCCATAATCATCACCTTCCCGTTTTTACTCTCCGCATTTCTTTTTAGGTAGAATAACACCTTAAATGTACTCTTCATAATCTCATTTTTTATACTTGCAAAGTTACTTGCAAATGATTAATAATGAGATATATGCAGTCTGGACAAATTTGGACTTAGAGAAGCCAAATTTAGACAAATCGTTACCATTTTTGAGAGATTCCCGAATGGTAACGAATTGGAGACAAAACCTTGTCTTTTACCGTCCTTTTCGTGTCCTTCGGAATGGACTTTGTAGAAACAAAAAATCCTACAAACCATTGATTTGTAGGATTTTGACCTTTACTTGACCGGTTTTGTCCAGTTAGCTCAGCGGAGAGATAGGGATTCGAACCCCAGGAACCTCGCAGTTCAACGGTTTTCAAGACCGCCGCAATCGACCACTCTGCCATCTCTCCAATAACTATTTTTACGACTGCTTTTCTTTAAAAGCGGTGCAAAGGTAATTGAATTATTATTAATTGCAATACTTTTCCTTAAAATTTTATCATAAATAGGCAAAAAATGTATTCAAAGCTCACAATACGTGTTATATAACATATTTTTCATTCCTTTTATAGTTGATATTAGAATAAAGGTTATAACTTTGTACGCTCTAAAAAGACAAATCAACCAAAAAACAACTTTTTCTATGGAATTGAATAAAACCTTTAAAGACGGTGTTTGGAGCAAAGAAATAAATGTAAGAGATTTCGTTCTTACTAATATCACTCCTTATGATGGAGATGCTTCCTTCCTCGCAGGTGCTACAGAACGTACTAAAAAAATCTGGAATTTATGTCTTGCTGCAATTGCAGAAGAAAGAGCAAACAACGGAGTTCGCTCTATTGATAATAAAACTGTATCAACAATTTCTTCACATAAAGCTGGTTATATCGATAAGGAAAACGAACTTATCGTTGGCTTACAAACCGATGAACTTCTAAGAAGAGCTATCAAGCCTTTCGGAGGTATTAACGTTGTAGCTAAATCATGTAAAGAGAATGGTCTTGAAGTAGACGAAAAGGTAAAAGACATCTTTACTCATTATCGTAAAACTCACAACGAAGGCGTTTTTGATGTGTATACTGACGAAATACGTTCTTTCCGCTCTCTTGGTTTCTTAACTGGTTTACCTGATAATTATGCTCGTGGTCGTGTAATTGGTGACTACCGCCGATTGGCTCTTTATGGTCTTGACAGATTGATTGAAGCTAAAAATGAGGATCTTCATAATCTTACCGGTCCAATGACTGAAGCGCGTATCAGAACACGTGAAGAAGTTAAGGAACAGATCAAGGCTTTGAATGAAATGAAAGTGATGGGCGAATATTACGGATTAGATCTTTCTCGTCCTGCATATACTGCTCAGGAAGCTGTTCAATGGGTATATATGGCTTATCTTGCTGCTGTTAAAGAACAAGATGGTGCTGCAATGTCTCTTGGAAATGTTTCTTCTTTCCTTGATATCTATATTGATTACGAATTAAACAATGGATCTATTGATGAATCTTTTGCTCAGGAATTGATTGACCAGTTCGTTATTAAGTTACGTATGGTTCGCCACTTGAGAATGGGTTCTTACAATGATATCTTTGCAGGCGACCCAACATGGGTAACTGAATCTCTTGGTGGTCGTTTTAACGATGGCCGTCATAAAGTGACAAAGACTTCATTCCGTTTCTTGCAAACTCTATATAACTTAGGTGCTTCTCCTGAACCAAACTTAACAGTTCTTTGGTCGCCTGAATTGCCTGAAGGTTTCAAAGATTTCTGTGCTAAGGTTTCTATTGATACTTCTTCTATCCAATACGAAAACGATGACTTAATGCGTTCTATCCGTCACAGTGACGATTACGGAATTGCTTGTTGCGTTTCTTTCCAGGATATAGGTCGACAGATTCAGTTCTTCGGTGCACGTACCAACCTGGCTAAAGCATTATTGCTTGCTATCAACGGCGGACGATGCGAAAACACCGGAACATTAATGGTTAAGGGTATTCCTGCTTTGAAGAGTGATGTACTTGACTTTGATGAAGTAATGGCTAACTATAAGATTGTTTTGAAGGAAGTTGCTCGTGTTTATAATGATGCGATGAACATTATTCACTACATGCACGATAAGTATTACTACGAAAAAGCCCAGATGGCGTTTATTGATACTAATCCTCGTATCAATCTTGCTTATGGTGCTGCCGGATTATCTATTGCTGCCGACTCACTTTCTGCAATTAAGTTTGCAAAGGTTACTGCTCGTCGTAATGAACTTGGCCTGACTGAAGGTTTTGATATTGACGGAGAATTCCCATGCTATGGTAACGATGACGATAAAGTAGATACTTTAGCAGTAGACTTGACTCACTATTTCAGTGAAGAACTTAGCAAGCTTCCTATTTACAAGAATGCACGCCCTACCCTTTCTATCCTGACAATTACTTCAAATGTAATGTATGGTAAGAAAACTGGTGCTACTCCAGACGGACGTAAAAAAGGTGTAGCATTTGCTCCGGGTGCAAATCCAATGCACGGACGTGACCAAAAGGGTGCTATTGCTTCTCTTACTTCTGTGGCTAAAATCAATTATGATGATGCTCAGGACGGTGTAAGTAATACATTCTCAATCGTTCCTAAATCTCTTGGTGTGACAGCTGAAGATCGTGTTGAAAATCTTGTTTCAATGATGGATGGTTACTTTAGCAAAGGTGCTCACCACTTGAATGTAAATGTATTGAACCGCGAAATGTTGGAAGATGCAATGGAACATCCTGAAAACTATCCTCAGCTTACAATTCGTGTATCAGGTTATGCTGTAAACTTTGTCAGCCTGAGCCGTGAGCACCAGTTGGAAGTTATTTCAAGAAGTTTCCACTCAAAGATGTGATAATAAAAAGATGATCAACGTTCATTCATATGAATCAATGGGAACCTTCGATGGTCCCGGCTTGCGATTGGTAGTGTTCCTACAAGGATGCAACTTTCGCTGTAAGTACTGTGCCAATCCCGATACGATTACTCTGAAAGGCGGCAAGCCAACAGAGATTGAAGAGATTGTGCGCATGGCTCTCAGTCAGAAGGCTTTCTTTGGAAAGAAAGGTGGCATTACCTTTAGCGGAGGCGAACCGACTCTTCAGGCCAAGGAACTGATTCCTTTATTCCGCAGATTGCGTGAAGAAGGAATTCACATCTGCCTGGATTCTAACGGAGGAAATATGAATGACGATGTGAAAGAACTTCTTTCGCTAACGGATCTGGTTCTTTTGGATATAAAGGAATTCAATCCCGATCATCACAAGATACTTACAGAACGCAGCAATGCTCAGACTCTGAGCACTGCTGCTTATCTGGAAGAAATTAAGAAACCCATGTGGATTCGCAATGTATTGGTTCCAGGATATAGCGACTTCGAGGAAGATATTATTGCACTATGCGAACACTTCAAATCTTATTCCATGATTCAGCGCATTGAAATACTACCTTATCACACACTGGGCAAGCATAAATATGAGGCTTTAAAGAAACCTTACTTACTGGAAGAGGTAAAAGAAAACACTCCGGCCCAACTGGAGCATGCACGGGAACTATTCTCCCGTTATTTCCCCGAAGTCTATGTAAATTGAATATTTCTTGCCTGAACAAAGATATAGTTGTATTTTTGCTGCAGAATTATTCAAGATAACTTAGATGATATATCCCCATAACTTTGAACAGAAGATAGGATTCGACACCATCCGCGAATTACTGAAAGGAAAATGTCTTAGCACACTTGGCAAAGAGCGTGTAGATAACATGTGCTTTTCCGATAGGTTTGCCGAGATTGAAGAACAATTATGCCAGACAACGGAGTTTGTCCGCATCATTCAGGAAGAGGACGGATTCCCAGATCAATACTTTTTTGATGTGAGACCTTCACTGAAGAAAATTCGCATTGAAGGCACTTACCTGGACGAACAGGAAGTGTTCGATCTTCGCCGTTCATTGGAAACCATTAATGATATTGTTAAATTTCTGAATCGTGATGATGATGAGGAAAAGGGATTCCCCTACCCTCATTTGAGAACTCTTGCCGGAGACATTATTGTGTTTCCTCAACTTATTGGCAAGATTGATCAGATTCTGAACAAATATGGGAAGATTAAAGACAATGCATCGGCAGAATTAGCCCGCATCCGAAGGGAGTTAAGCAATACGATGGGGAGCATTTCCCGTAGCTTGAATGCTATTCTCCGCACTGCACAAAGTGAAGGATATGTAGACAAGGATGTAGCTCCAACCATGCGCGACGGACGATTGGTAATACCTGTTGTTCCGGCCATGAAGCGTAAAATCAAAGGTATTGTACACGACGAATCGGCCAGTGGAAAGACTGTATTCATTGAACCTGCCGTAGTTGTGGAGGCAAACAACCGAATCCGTGAGCTGGAAGGTGAAGAACGACGAGAGATTATCCGCATTCTAATTGAATTTTCTAAATTGCTACGTCCTTCCGTACCGGATATCCTGCAAAGCTACGAGTTCCTTGCCGAGATTGATTTTATTCGCGCCAAGGCTCATTTCTCTATACAAATCAATGCCATCCAACCTGCTTTGGAAGACAAGCAACTTATTGACTGGACTGATGCGGTTCATCCGTTGTTGCAGCTATCTTTAGCGAAGCATGGCAAAAAAGTTGTGCCGCTGGAACTGGAACTAAACAAGAAACAACGCATACTTATTATCTCGGGTCCTAATGCAGGTGGTAAATCCGTATGCCTTAAAACTGTTGGTTTGCTGCAATACATGCTGCAATGCGGTATGCTTATTCCGCTTCACGAAAGAAGTCACGCCGGAATATTCAGCAACCTGTTTATTGATATTGGCGACGAGCAGTCTATCGAGGACGATTTAAGTACTTACAGTTCGCATCTGCTCAACATGAAAAACATGATGAAGGGGTGCAACGAACGAAGTCTTATCCTTATTGATGAGTTTGGTGGCGGTACAGAACCACAAATTGGTGGTGCCATTGCAGAATCTGTCCTGAAACGTTTCAATGAAAAAGAGACTTTCGGAGTTATTACTACTCACTATCAGAATCTGAAGCATTTTGCCGAGGATCATGAAGGAGTGGTAAACGGAGCCATGCTTTACGACCGACACATAATGCAGGCACTTTTCCAGCTTCAGATTGGTAATCCGGGCAGTTCTTTCGCTGTGGAAATTGCACGCAAGATTGGTCTTCCTGAAGAGGTAATCGCAGATGCATCTCAGATAGTGGGAAGTGAGTACATCAATGCTGATAAATACCTACAAGACATTGTACGCGATAAGCGATATTGGGAGAACAAACGTCAGAATATCCGCCAGCGCGAAAAGCAGATGGAGGAAACCATTGCCCGTTATCAGAAGGAAATTGAAGAACTAAACAGTTCACGCAAAGAAATTATTAAGAAGGCGAAAGAAGATGCCGAGCGATTGCTGACCGAATCGAACGCAAAGATTGAGAATACTATTCGTACAATCAAAGAAGCTCAGGCGGAAAAAGAGCGTACAAAGCTGGCACGCAAAGAACTTAGCGACTTCAAAGAGTCAATTGATGAAATTGGTTCTAAAGAGCATGAAGAAAAGATTGCTCGTAAAATGGAGAAACTTCGTGAAAAGCAGAGCCACAAAAAAGAGAAAAAGAGTACTCCCGAAAAGATTGTTCCTAAGGAAGTGAAGGTTGAACCTCTTACACCGGGCTGTTTCGTTAAGATGAAAGGTCAGACTACGGTAGGTGAACTGCTGGAGATTAGTGGTAAAAATGCCATTGTTGCCTTTGGAATGCTAAAAACTACCGTTAAGCTAGATAAACTAGAACGCACAAATAGTCAGCCGGTTGCTAAGAAGGAGCAAAAGAGTTCGTTTGTAAGTTCTCAAACTCAGGATGAAATGTACGAAAAGAAGCTGCACTTCAAACAAGACCTCGACGTTCGCGGCATGCGAGGTGATGAGGCTTTGCAGGCTGTAACCTATTTCGTTGACGATGCCATTCTGGTAGGTATGAGCAGAGTACGCATTCTTCACGGAACAGGTACCGGTATTCTGCGTCAGCTTATACGACAATATTTGCAAACAGTAAATGGAGTTGCTCATTTTCAGGACGAACATGTGCAGTTTGGCGGAGCAGGAATTACAGTTGTTGACCTTGCATAATTGTAACAACGACATAAGAGGCTGATTAAAAAAAGTAAAATTACGTCTCCAGGATTTGAATATCTGAAAAACACTTCAGATAAGAACTCTCTGAATGAAGCATAATAAATGGAGTTATTCCAAGTTTTGGGATAACTCCATTATTATTCAGAATCTACACTTCGCCATAAAGAAACAGACTACTCTTATCATTCTGAATCTACATTCCTCCTTAAAGAATCGGACTTCCCTTCTTGTTTTTTAATCAATAACCTCCCTTTTTCAACCATTCACCAAACATTTTTAAGCCCTTGTACAAAAGATTGTTTTCTTCTGTACAAATGAATTAATTATTTTGTACAGAAGAATGTATTCTTTTGTACAAGGATTTATGAATATTTAAAGAAAGAATATACAAACAAAACCGAAAAGTTATTGTCCTCTCGAAGTTAATCATTACATTTGTTCTAGTAGTTTGCACAAAAAAAGTGAGAATATATGAAGAATAATCTGCTTAGTGAAAAATTAACCTATATGGGTGTGAGTAACACTCCCACTCATTTGCATCTTTGCACCTATAATGAAACAGAAATGCATGAATTTTCAGCAAATAAATTCAGCGAAATAAGAGGTGAGATTAAGGATAATGCTATTAACTGGTTACAAATTCACGGACTTCAGGATATTGAGACCATTCGTGAAATAGGGAATTATTTTGGAATTAACTTTCTTATTATTCAGGATATTCTCAATCCTCATCACCCCACGAAGATAGAAGAATACGAATCGCACATGGTTCTGGTTCTTAAACTATTTCATCTGGAAAAAAATAATCAGTTGCTAAAACAGCAACTTTGCATCATTCAAGGCAAGAACTTTGTTCTTTCGTTCTTTGAAGACGAAAACTCTTTCTTTAATGATGTAGTAACTGCTATTAAAGGTAATATTCTTAAAATAAGAAACAAAGAAAGCGACTATCTTTTAAGTGTTTTGCTAAATGATGTAATGGCAAACTACCGTAACGTAATATCTACTGTAGAAGACTCACTTGAAGAAATGGAATCGCGCATGCTTACCATTACTACAGCCAGTGATATCGGTATCAAAATTCAGGAAAGCCGTCGGCAATATTTACGAATAAAGCGAGCTGTATTGCCATTAAAAGACCAATTCAGCAAACTGATTCTCAGTGACAGTAAATTACTTCACAAAACAAACAGAATATTCTTCAGCGATGTAAACGATCATCTGCAATTTGTACTTCAAACGATAGAGATTTGCCGTGAAACCATATCTTCTTTAGTAGATCTTTATATTTCCAATAACGATTTACGAATGAATGATATAATGAAACGGCTCACAGTTGTTTCCACAATCTTTATCCCATTGACCTTTCTTGTAGGTGTATGGGGAATGAACTTTAAAATAATGCCCGAACTTGACTGGAAATATGGCTATCTGGCTGCATGGATTGTCATGTTTGTAGTAGGTATAATTGCTTATCTGTTCCTAAAAAAGAAAAAATGGTATTAGTATATAACACAACAGAATTAGTCTAAATGAAATCAATTAAAGAATTATACAGAATAGGAAGCGGCCCTTCAAGCAGTCACACAATGGGGCCAAAGAAAGCTGCCGAACTGTTTCTGTCGCGCCATCCGGAAGCTGCGTCATTCAATGTTACGCTCTATGGAAGCTTGGCTGCAACAGGCAAAGGTCACTTTACAGATGCTGCTATTATCAGCATACTCGAACCGCATGCTTCTGTAAATATCATCTGGCAACCTAAAATTTTCCTGCCTTTCCATCCCAATGGAATGACTTTCGAAGCATTTGATATTGAAGGAAAAGAACTGGAGAATTGGACGGTATACAGTGTCGGCGGAGGTGCGCTGACTACTGAAGAAGGTCCGATTGGTGGAGATAACAGAGAAATATATGGAATGAACAGTATGCAGGAAATTCTAGACTGGTGTCAAATCAGTGGAAAGAGCTACTGGGAATATGTTCAGGAATGTGAAGATAGCGATATATGGGATTATCTGGCAGAAGTATGGACAACAATGAAGGCTAGCATTAAACGAGGCCTGGAACAGGAAGGCGTTTTGCCCGGTCCTTTAAACCTGAGAAGAAAAGCAGCTACATATTTCATTCGTTCCAGCGGATATAAACAATCCTTAAGATCACGTGGATTGGTATTTGCTTATGCATTAGCAGTAAGTGAAGAGAATGCCTCAGGAGGACAAATTGTTACAGCTCCTACATGTGGATCATGCGGCGTTGTTCCGGCTGTATTGTATCTTTTACAGGAAAGTCGCGAATTTAGTGATGCAAGAATTCTTCGGGCATTGGCTACAGCTGGTTTAATAGGAAACATTGTTAAGACAAACGCCTCTATATCCGGAGCCGAGGTTGGATGCCAGGGCGAGGTTGGCGTAGCATGTGCAATGGCTTCGGCAGCAGCCAATCAGTTATTTGGAGGAAGTCCGGCGCAAATAGAATACGCAGCAGAAATGGGATTGGAACATCATCTCGGTATGACATGCGACCCTGTTTGTGGATTGGTTCAGATTCCTTGTATAGAAAGAAATGCTTATGCAGCAGCACGTGCGCTCGATGCTAATCTATTCTCTTCATACACAGATGGAATTCATAGAGTTTCTTTCGACAAAGTGGTTCAGGTTATGAAACAAACCGGGCATGATTTACCTTCATTGTATAAAGAAACTGGAGAAGGTGGATTGGCTAAAGATTATAAGCAGATGTAATTAATATAAGCAAATAAAGAACGGGCACGTTAGAATCATACTAATGTGCCCGTTCTTTATTTATAGTTATTCAATGAATAACCAATATCGTTATCTAATTAAGAATTAACATCTCCATCTTTCGACTTATTATGTTTGTGTTTCTTCTTTTTTTCAGTATTATCCTCTCCATAGCCATAGCCGTAACCATAGCCATAGCCATAACCGTAACCTCTTTTTCCAGTTATAATTCCATTAACAATAAGAAACATATTTGTCATTTTATTCTGCTCCATAGTATCATTTGCAAACTTAAGATTCATTTTATTTGAATATTTAACGCGACAAACATATGCTGTAGCATCAATTACACGATTAATGATCAAGGTATCCGTTACAAGTGCTATAGGAGCAGAGTCAACAATAATATAATCATACTCCTTACGGAACTTATCAAAAGCCCTATCCAAGGTTTCTTTAATCAATTGCTCCGAAGGGTTAGGAGGAACTGGACCAGCAGGCAATGCAAAAAGATTTGGATTAATTCCTGAAGGAACAATCAAGCTATCCAAGTCTTCTTCAAAGCCTGATAAATAGTTTGTAATACCATCCTTAGCACTTAAATTGAGATATTCAGCCATACGGGGTTTTCTAATATCCAAACCAACAATCAGTACTTTTTTATTTAATAGAGCTAAACTAATAGCTGCATTCAAACTTACAAAGCTCTTTCCTTCTCCCCCCTGAGTGGAAGTAAATAAAATAACTTTTTTACCTTTACCCAAAATGAACAAAAGGTTTGTACGGAGCACACGAAATGCTTCTGCAATAGAACTATTATCATTCTCCCCAACTGCAACATGTCCTTCACCATCATAATTTGGAATTTCGGACAATAATGGCAGTTTAGATAGTTTATCCACATCAGCACGTGAACGAATTGTATCTTGAAATAATTCTCTAATATAAATAATTCCTATAGGAATTGCAAAACCAAGAAGCAATGCAACTAAATAAATAATAGGACGCTTAGGAGAAACAGGGGCCTCTGGGGCAAAGGGCTTATCAATTATCTTAGCGTTATTAGCAGTAGCGGCCAAAGAAAGATTATTTTCTTCGCGTTTTTGAAGTAACATTTCAAACAAATTTGCCTTGATAAATTGTTGGCGAGAAAGTTCTGTATATACACGTTCCTTAGTAGGAGCATTCTCTATTTGACTGTTAAACAACCTAGTTTGACGGTTAATATTCTTTTCCAAAATAACTAAACCACGATGCACACTTGCGATTGAAGCCGTAACGTTCCCTCTCAGGGCATCAAGCTTTCCATTCAGGCTTAAAACTGTTGGATTATTCTCTGAAGCCGTACGCAATAACCTATCACGTTCCAATAGTGTTTTATTATATTCATTGATTGTCGCAACCAAAGTTGGGTCTTCAAGCCCCACATTACTTGGAACCAGCGAATATCTATTAGCTTTACTGTTTACATGTTTCTGCAAATAATCTACTAAGCTAAGTTGTGTTTCTACTTCTGCTAGTTTTTGTTCGTATTCATTACCTGTCTTTAAAGACAGTTCAGCATCAGTTTTTAAGTCTGTCATTTTTTGACTACGCTTATAATCCTCCACTGTTTTCTCAGCAGAACCAAGCTCCTTATCAATAATAGCGATACGATCATCAATAAATCGCTTAGTGTTCAATGCAACTTTATTTTTATCTTCCATAGCGTCATGATTGTATACCTCAACTAATTTAGCCAAGAAGTCCTCACCACGTTTACGATTGGTTTCAGATAAAGAAAATCTAATTACTGAAGTTGTTTTAGAAGCAGGAACAACTGATAGTTTTTCTAAATAAGCACCAGCAACACTAATTGGTTTGTTTATTGACACTTCAATTGTTTTATTAACAAAAGATGAAGAGTTTGGATTATAAGATATGATTAAATCACCAACAGATGTCATTAACAACGCAGGAAAAGAATATAGAGTCGTTTTAACCTCTTCACCTTTTACGAGACCTTCAACATTCAGACTTCTGTTAGGATTTATCCTTAAATTAAGCAAAATACCTCCCGACAAAGAATCTAATGCCAGGGAATCCATTTTAATTTCTATAGGACTATTTTTATAAAGTTCACAAGAAGCAATAGATTTTTTTACTCTATAAGATGTATGCAATCCCAAAGCATTCACTACAGATGTTAATATCACCTTTGATTTGAGAACTTCGATTTCATTATCAATATTATTTGAGCCACCCATTATTCCCATTCCTTCAAAGACAGATAGCTCACTCGTTCCACTTCCGCCTTTTTTATCATCTTTGATGATTACAGCTGCAGAAAAATTATAAACCGGAGTTGCATATCTTAAATAGACGAAAGCAAGTCCTAAACAAACGATCAAAGATATTATGAACCATTTCCAATATGATAGGTATTTGTAAAATATTTCCTGAATATTAATTTCTTCAGATTGATTTTCAACACCCATTTTACTAAATTCTTCAGACATATTATTTATTAATTAACAATGTATACTTTCTAGATATTATTTAAGGATAGTAACTATAAAACCTGCCAATGAAACAAGTATTAAAGTTGTAGATATTAAAATACTTGCCAATGAACCAATATCCGAACCTTGAGCCTTCGCCTTATTTGGTTGAATATATACAACATCGTTTTGTAGCAAATAGAAATAAGGAGAAAAAATAATATTCTTATCATTCAAACTAAGTACTGCTATTTGTTTTTGACCATCTTCCAATTCACGGATAATTTTAACGTTCTCTCTTTTACCATATACAGTAAGATCTCCAGCTAAAGCTAAAGCTTCAAAGATATTAATCTTTTCATTTTCTACAGTGTAAGTATTAGGTCTTGTAACTTCACCTATAACCGAAATCTTATAATTGACCAGACGAACCATTACAATTGGATCTTTTTAAGATATTCATTTAAGTTTTCCTTTTAGTAAATATTCTGCTTCCGTTTTGGTCAATCCAATCAATTTAATTGACCCAAGAACTGGAAAATTACATATCCATTATTATCAACCAAATAAGTCTGCATAGCAGGCTGAGTAGAAATATTCTTAGCTGCAGATATTGGAGAAGGTACTAATAAATTGAATGAATATGTATCTTCCGGATTTGTAATTGTACTGACAGTAATTGTCATCAAGTCTTTAGGCTTAATTCGCACAGTATAAAGTACTGCACTTTTTGCATAATTTCTACTGCGAATTTCTCTGAATCTTTCAAATATGGTACATTCTTATAAGAAGAACATGAGGAAAAGCAAATTAAAGCAAGCAACAAAGCAAAAAAATAACTTCTTTGATCCATTATCTATTGTTCCATTTTTAGGACATTTTTTTTCGGAATACAAAGGTATATATTATCTTTTCTATTATCACATCTTTTTAGTAAATTATTGAATAAATATATTTATTTATGTTCAATTACCATATGTATATTTATTGCTTATATTATGATATTCGGTTATGATAGAAATAGAAATGTCACGCCCGCAGTAGCGAATTTTGAGACAAAGTGGCTTAAGTAATGAAACAAACCGGGCATGATTTACCTTCATTGTATAAAGAAACAGGAGAAGGGGGATTGGCTAAAGATTATAAACAGATGTAATTAATGCGAACAAAAAATAGCGGGCACAGTAGTATGATTCTACTGTGCCCGCTATTTTTTATAGTTATTTAATAAATAACTAATATCATCATCTAATTAGGATTGATCTTCATCCTTTGACTTATTACGTTTGTATTTCTTTTTTTTCCCAGTATTATCATCTCCATAGCCGTAACCATAACCGTAACCATAACCATAGCCATAACCGTAACCATAACCTCTTTTAGAAGTATCAATACCATTAACTATTAGCGACATATTCTTTAGCTTCTTCTGAGCCATTACATCATTAGTAAATTTAAGAGCTGTTTTATTAGTCCAATTCATACGACAAACATAAGCTGTAGCATCAACTACACGATTAAGAATAAATGTATCTGTTACAAGTCCAATTGGAGCAGAGTCTACTATAATATAATCAAAATTCTCACGGAAATGTTCAAAGGCTTTATCTAAAGAATCTTTTACTAATTGTTCTGAAGGATTAGGTGGAACCGGACCAGCAGGCAATGCAAAAAGATTTGGATTAATTCCAGATGGAACAATCAAGCTATCTAAATCATCTTCAAATCCAGATAAATAGTTTGTAATACCTTTCTTTACATCCAAATTAAGATATTCAGCCATACGAGGTTTTCTGATATCAAGACCTATAACCAGAACCTTTTTATTTAAAAGAGCAAGACTAATTGCAGCATTCAAACTCACAAAACTCTTTCCTTCTCCACTTTGCGTAGAAGTAAACAATATTACTTTTTTATCTACTCCCAACAAAAATAACAGATTTGTACGAAGTACACGAAAAGCTTCAGCTATAGAACTATTATCATTTTCTCTAACAGCAATATTTGTTTCTGCTTCATGATTCGGTATTTCAGCAAGAAATGGCAATTTACTTAGTTTGTCAACATCTGCACGTGAACTAATTTTATATTGAAATAAATCACAAATATAAATAATAACAATAGGAATAACTATACCAAGAATAAATGCAACTAAATAAATTATAGAACCTTTTGGAGAAACCGGAGTCCCTGATGCAAGCGGTTCATCAATCATCTTGGCACTATTAGCTGTCGCAGCTAATGAAAGATTATTCTCTTCACGTTTTTGAAGCAACATTTCAAATAAACTTGCTTTAATTTGCTGTTGACGAGAAAGCTCAGTAAAGACACGCTCCTGAGTTGGAGCATTCCCTATTTGATTATTAAACAATCTAGTTTGTCGATTTACATCATTTTTTGCAATAACCAATCCATGGTGTACACTCCCAATAGCTTCAGTAACATTACCACGTAAAGCATCCAATTTTCCATTAAGAGCCTTAACTGTAGGATTATTCTCCGAAGCTGTACGCAACAAACGTTCGCGCTCCAATAATGCTTTATTATATTCATTAATAGTAGCAATCAATGTAGGATCTTCAAGACCAACATTACTAGGAACCAATGAATACCTGTTTGCTCTGTTAGAAATATGCTTTTGCAAATAGTTAACAAGATTGAGCTGAGTTTCAGCTTCAACTAACTTTTTCTCGTATTCGCTACTTGTTTGCAAAGATAATTGAGCATCAGTCTGCAAGTCTGTCATTTTTTGACTACGCTTATAATTCTCTACATTCTTCTCTGCAGAACCAAGTTCTTTATCTATAATAGCAATACGATCATCTATAAATAGTTTTGTATTTAATGCAACTTTATTTTTATCAGCCATTGCATCAAGGTTATATACTTCAACTAGTTTTGTTAAAAAGTCTTCCCCTCGTTTTCGATTTGTTTCTGACAATGAAAGATTCACAACCGATGTTGTTTTAGAGGTTGGAGCAACAGCAAGTCTACCCAAATAACCTTTTGCTACACTTATCGGTCTATTAATGGTTACTTCAATTTCTTTATTAACAATAGTTGGAATATTAGGACGATAAGAGATTGTCAAGTCTCCAACTGATGTTCTCAATATTGAAGGAAGAGTAGATAACGTTTGGCTAATTTCTTCTTGGTTAACTAATCCTTTAACCTGAATACTTCTATCTGGATTAATTGTTAGATTCAATATAATGCCAGAAGACAGTGTATCTAAAGCTTGTTGATCCATTCTTACCTCTAAAGGATTATTCAAATAAAGTTCGGCAGAAGAAATAGCTCCTTTTAGTCTATAAGATGTATGCAATCCTAAAGCATTAACAACAGACTTTATTGTAGATTTTGACTTTAAAACTTCTATTTCATTATCAACATTATTAGAACCACCTAATAATCCCATTCCTTCAAAAACAGAAAGTTCACTAGTGCCATTTCCTCCTTTCTTATCATCTTTTATAATGATTGCAGCAGAAACGTTATAAACCGGAGTAACATATCTTAAATAAAGAAAAGCAATTGCTAAACAAACAACGATTGAAATAACAAACCATTTCCAATACGATAGGTATTTAAAAAGGATCTCTTGAATATTAATTTCCTCAGATTGATTTTCGTCACCTACTTTATTAAATTCTTCAGACATAAAACTTTTATATTTATTAGCTTATTATATTATACATTATTTAAGAATAGTAACTATCAATCCTGCTAATGAAACTAGTATTGAAGTCGTGGATATTAAAATGCTTGTCATAGAACCAATATCTGATCCTTGAGCTTTGGCCTTATTGGGTTGTACATATACAACATCATTCTGTTGCAGATAAAAATACGGGGAAAATATTATGTTTTTATCATTCAAGCTAAGCACAACAACTTTTTTCTGACCATCTTCCATCTCACGGATAATCTTAACGTTATCTCTTTTACCATAAACGGTAAGATCGCCAGCTAAAGCCAATGCCTCAAATATATTTATTTTCTCATTCTCTACAGTATAAGTATTGGGACGATTAACCTCACCAATTACCGATACTTTATAGTTTGTTAGGCGAACAGTAACTATTGGATCTTCTTTTAAATATTCTTTTAGTTTGGATTTAAGTAAATTTTCAGCTTCAGTCTTTGTTAATCCACTTAATTTCATCAGTCCAAGAACCGGAAAATTAACCTTACCGTCATTATCTACCAAATATGTTTGCATTGCAGGCTGAGTTGTAATATTCTTAGCAGCTGAAATGGGAGACGGAACTGTTAGATTAAATGGATAAGCATCTTCCGGATTAGTTATAGTACTAACTGTTATTGTTAGCAAGTCTTTCGGCATAATTCGTGCATCATAAAGAACTGCACTTTTAGCATAATCCTCTGTAGTAAACTTTTCCGATTCCTTCAAATAAGGTACATTCTTATAAGAAGAACATGAAGAAAAACATACTATAGCTAACAATAAAAGAAAAATGTAATTTCTTTGGTTCATGGTTATAATTCTAGTTTTTCTAGTTTTTCTAGTTTTTTCAGTATTTTATATTCGGGAGGCAAAGATAATTATTATATCTGGCATATCTCATCATTTTAACAAAATATTCACCATTTAGATAAAAAATTATCTTAATCTATAAAATAACAACAGTTTAACAAAACAAATGTTTATTCACAAACACTAATTAAAAAACAATATACAAATACAGTTATTTGCAATGTTAGTTATAAAAAGAACAATATCTTACTATAGCTCTATTTAAGGAACAAGTACACTATTGTTTACTAATACTTTAACAACAAAAACACCATATCCGGATAGTGATACAAAAATATTTTCTGCATTTTAGTGGAAGAGATAAGGCTTACATATACTATAAATATACACTACACTCTCTTCCGGAGAAAAACCTTAGCTCCACCTTCCCTTGTAGATACCTACGAAGAAGCAAGTTTAGATTCTTCAATGATTGTAGGTGAAAAACAAATCATTTTGTAGCCAAACAATGTTTAATCTTTATCCTCAGAATCAGAATATGTTTCTTCCATAAGCTCTTCTTTTGCCATGCTTATAGCTCCATCAGAGGATATAGTAATTTGCATTGGAAAATAAAGATCGGTTTGAGGATAACAAACACTAGCAGCAAAACTAAATTTATTATCGACAATTTTATCAAAAACCATTCCTTCAAGAATGGACTTAGAAAGAAAATCGGCCGGTACTATTGAAGAAAAACTTTTCTTCGTAAAAGTTCTGCTAAAAACTTTATTTCCATTATCAAGCGTTATTTGAAGGGATATTTTGTTATCCAAGAACCAATCGCCAGCTTCAGTTTTTACACGAAGAGAATCACTTGCAGAACGATGAAGCACTATATGATAGGATTTACCCTTCAATTTAACAGTTCGTTCACTCTTTGATTCCTGCATCCGTTGAACTCCGGCAGAGTCAACACTATCTTTTACTATTGTTTCCTTTTTTTCTTGCTTATTGCTTTTACTATTACATGCCGAGAAACATAAAATAAAAATCGGCAAAAGGAAATAAGGAATTATTTTTTTCATTTGTTTATACTTTTACTAGCAACAAAGGAACAAAAAGGATAGGAAATATACAAATAAAAGCCGTCTAATTTTATTCTTCAAAATCGGATTTAACAACATAAATCATTAAAAGCAAGCGTTTTAAACTAAGATCGTTTAAAAATATACAACTTCATTTATAATGATCTATTTGTTCAATATAAAAAAACAACTAGACTAATTCCACGAGTTGGTTAATGATACTACACAAGTGGTATCTCATTTAAAATCAAAAATTAAGTTATACTCTGAATTCTTCTTAAAGCCATTTCATCTATATAGCAAATCATCAATCAAAAGAAATACTTAAGAATTTATATTCATAATGCACAAATATAAATAAATGAGCAAAAAAAGAAACATTTATTCGGCATATACAAAAATAATATATAATTTTGTAAGCACTAAACCTATTAAAGAAGACATTATGAGTGATAGACAAAAAAAATTCATACTTCCTGAAGATGAAATTCCACACTACTGGTACAATATTCAGGCAGACATGGTAAATAAGCCACTGCCTCTTCTTCATCCAGCAACAAGACAACCACTAAAAGCTGAAGATTTATACCCTATTTTTGCAGAAGAACTTTGCAAACAAGAATTAAATACAACCGATGCTTGGATTGAAATCCCTGAAGAAGTACGTGAGCTTTATAAAAACTATCGTAGCACTCCATTGGTACGTGCTTATGGATTGGAAAAAGCACTTGGCACTCCCGCTCATATATATTTCAAGAATGAAAGTGTTAGTCCAGTTGGTTCACATAAATTAAATTCGGCTCTTGCTCAGGCATACTACTGCAAAAAACAAGGTGTCACTAACATTACTACTGAAACGGGTGCAGGACAATGGGGAGCTGCTCTTTCTTATGCAGCAAAAGCTTTCGGACTTGAACTTGCTGTATATATGGTTAAAATCAGCTATGAGCAAAAGCCTTACCGTCGCTCAATTATGCAGACTTTCGGAGCTCAGGTAACAGCTTCTCCATCAATGTCGACTCGTGCAGGAAAAGATATTCTGACTCAATTTCCTAATCATCCGGGATCTCTTGGAACGGCTATTTCAGAAGCTATTGAGCTGGCAACAACAACTCCTAACTGTAAATATGTACTTGGATCAGTATTAAACCAGGTTTCTCTTCATCAAACAATTATTGGTTTGGAGGCTGAAAAGCAGATGGAAATGGCAGGAGAATATCCTGATATGGTTATTGCTTGTTTTGGTGGCGGATCAAATTTCGGTGGAATCACCTTCCCTTTCATGCGTCATAATATTCTTGAAGGAAAGAAAACAAGATTTATTGCTGCAGAACCAGCTTCTTGCCCTAAACTTACAAGAGGTAAGTTCCAATACGATTTCGGTGATGAAGCGGGATACACTCCTTTATTACCTATGTTTACATTGGGACACGATTTCACTCCGGCAAACATTCATGCAGGAGGACTTCGTTATCATGGTGCAGGAACAATTGTATCTCAGTTAATAAAGGACGGACTAATGGAAGCTGTTGACTTGCAACAACTTGATACATTTAAAGCCGGATGTTTATTTGCTCAAGCCGAAGGTATCATTCCAGCTCCGGAATCTTGTCATGCTATTGCAGCTACAATAAACGAAGCAAACAAATGCAAGGAAACAGGTGAAGAAAAGGTTATTCTGTTCAATCTTTCCGGTCATGGATTGATTGATATGGCATCATACGATAAATATCTTCAAGGTGATCTGGTTAACTATAGTCTTTCTGATGAAGAAATTGCTGAAAATCTAGAAAAGATTGGCAGCCTTGCATAATTAGAACATCTATAACATAAATTTTGTGGGCAAATAATACTTTTCAGATGTATTATTTGCCCACTTTGTTTTTGCATTTTTATCATTGGTTTTATCAGAAATTAAATATTCTTTTCAAAAAAAATATCAACTATATAATAAAGATGTACTTCTGAACGTAATTATTACTATCTTTATCTTCAAATTGTTGTTCAAAGCTCTTATGTTTGCCAGAACAACAATGTTTAAGAATACAGATCTTAATAATATAAACAATATGAAATATATAGGAGCACATGTTAGTGCATCTGGCGGAGTAGAATTCGCTCCTGTAAATGCACATGAAATTGGAGCAAATGCTTTTGCTCTTTTTACTAAAAATCAACGTCAATGGGTATCAAAACCACTAACCTCTGAAAATATTAATTTATTCAAGGAAAACTGTGAGAAATACAACTTACAAGCTGAATACATATTGCCGCACGACAGTTATTTAATTAATCTTGGTCATCCAGAGGAAGAAGGCTTACAAAAAAGTCGTGCAGCTTTTCTTGATGAAATGCAACGCTGTGAGCAACTTGGATTAAAGTTGCTAAACTTCCACCCAGGAAGTCACTTAAGCAAAGAAACTCCGGAAGAATGTCTGGATAGAATTGCCGATTCTATCAATATTGCTTTAAACAAAACCAAAGGAGTTACAGCAGTAATAGAAAACACAGCCGGACAAGGAACCAATATGGGCAACGAATTCTGGCATTTAAAATACATTATTGATCGTGTTGAAGATAAAGAACGCGTAGGAATATGTCTTGATACATGCCACACCTTTACTGCCGGCTACGATTTTCTTGATGAAGAAAATTATGATAAAGTATTCAGAGATTTTGATGAAACAGTTGGTTTTAGTTATCTGCGGGCAATTCACTTGAATGATTCAAAAAAAGCTCTAGGTACAAGAGTAGACCGACATGATAATATAGGAAAAGGATTTATCGGACTAGAATTTTTCCAACGAATAATGAAAGATCCTCGTTTTGATAACATACCTATTATTCTTGAAACACCTGACGAAACACTTTGGAAAGAAGAGATCGTGCTTCTAAGAAGCTTTGAATAAAAAGAAAATATTAAATTTAATCTAAAGAAAGAGAGGTTGTGTACTATTACACAGCTTCTCTTCTTTTTTTTCCATTAAATCCGTACAAAACAACATGCAAAAGAATTCTTTTACAAAGATGTTTTTTAAATCATATTTATCTTTGTTACACAAACAATTATCTTATAAAACCAATGAAACACATTTTTCTTTATCTCTTAATAGCCCTGCTATTGCCCATACAAAGTTTTGCCAGTAAGCAAACATTTAATGAGAACGAAAGAGCGAAGTACAACTTCAATCCAGGTTGGTTGCTATTTATAGGTGACGCCTCAGAAGCATCGCAGCAAAAATTTGATGACAGCTCCTGGAAAAAGGTTACTCTACCCCATGCTTTTAATGAAGATGATGCTTTTAAAGTAGCCATTGACAATCATACTACAGGAATTGTATGGTATAGAAAACACTTTAAATTGCCTTCTTCCGAAAAAGGTAAAAAAGTATTTTTAGAATTCGAAGGTGTTCGTCAGGCTGGTGAATTTTATGTGAATGGCAAGGCCATAGGTATTCATGAAAATGGAGTGATGGCTTGCGGATTCGATATTTCCGATTTAGTATATTTCGGAAAAAAGGAAAATGTTATTGCCATAAGAATAGATAATTCGTGGGATTATAAAGAGAAAAAAAGTGGAACTACATTCCAGTGGAGTAATAAGAATTTTAATGCCAACTATGGTGGTTTACCTAAAAATGTTAATCTTCATATCACTTCAAAGATATATCAAACACTTCCGCTTTATAGCAATCTGCAGACAACCGGAACATACGTTTACGCCAAGGATATTGATATCAAAAAGAAATCGGCTATTATTTGTGCCGAATCCGAAGTAAAGAATGAAACTCAAAAACCTCAGGAAATATCTTTCGAAGCTTTTGTTGAAGATACGGATGGAAATATAATAAAAGAAATAAAAGGAGAAACTAAAACTTTAGCTGCAGGAGAAAAGGGTATTATTAAAGCCAACGAAAAAGTTGACGGATTACATTTCTGGAGCTGGGGATATGGCTATCTATATAATGTATATACCGTTGTACACGTAAACGGAAAAGCAACCGATGTAGTAAAAACAAGAACAGGATTCCGTAAAACAAAATATGAAAAAGGAATGATTTGGCTGAACGACCGAATTATTCAAATGAAAGGTTACGCACAAAGAACCAGCAACGAATGGCCGGCAGTTGGTATGTCGGTTCCTGCATGGTTAAGTGATTTCAGCAACTCACTAATGGTAAAAAGTAATGGTAATTTAGTTCGATGGATGCATATTACTCCCTGGAAACAAGATGTAGAATCATGTGATAGAGTTGGTTTGATCCAAGCCATGCCTGCCGGAGATGCTGAAAGTGATATCACCGGAAGAAAATGGGAACAACGAACAGAAGTAATGAGAGATGCTATTATATATAACCGTAATAATCCAAGTATCTTATTTTATGAATGTGGTAATGAAAACATTTCAGAAGAACACATGAAAGAGATGCTGGCTATCAGAAATCTCTATGATCCATGCGGTGGCAGAGCTATTGGTTCACGCGAAATGCTAAGCAGCAAAACTGCTGAATATGGTGGAGAAATGCTTTATATAAATAAGAGTGCTCGTCATCCTATGTGGGCTATGGAATATTCACGTGATGAAGCATTACGAAAATATTGGGATGAGTATACCTCTCCTTATCATAAAAACGGAGATGGACCATTATATAGAGGTGCAAGTGCTTTTGACTACAACAGAAACCAAGACTCTCATGCAATAGAAGATATTATTCGCTGGTATGATTATTACCGCGAACGACCAGGCACTGGCGAACGAGTAAGCTCTGGTGGAGTAAATATTGTTTTCTCCGACACAAATACGCACTTCCGTGGAGAAGAGAATTATCGTCGAAGCGGTGAAGTAGATGCTATGAGATTACCAAAAGATGGTTTCTTTGCGCATCAGGTTATGTGGGACGGATGGGTTGATGTAGAAAAGTCTCACACACATATTATTGGTCACTGGAACTATACTCCACAGGTTAAAAAAAATATTTATGTTGCTTCTTCCGGAAACAAGGTAGAATTGATTCTGAATGGTAAATCTTTGGGTTATGGCGAACAAAGCTATCAATTCCTTTTCACATTTAAGAATGTACAATGGGAAGCTGGTAATCTGATTGCTATTTCTTATGATAAAAATGGAAAAGAAATCAGCCGTGATGAACTTCACACAGCAGGTGCTCCTTATGCTATACGTATGAAGAGTTATCAAAGTGCCGACGGACTAATTGCAAACGGTGCCGACATGGCTTTAGTAGAATTTGAAGTTGTAGACAAAGATGGGAACAGATGTCCTACAGCCAACAACCTGATTTCTTTCAATATGAACGGCCCTGCTGAATGGCGCGGAGGTATTGCACAAGGAAAAGACAATTATATTCTGGCAAAAGAACTTCCTGTAGAATGTGGAGTGAACCGTGTTTTAATTCGTACATTAACAAATGCAGGTCTGATTAATATCACAGCCTCATCAACCGGATTACAAGCGGCTTCTATTGCTTTAACCTCTAAAGCAATAAAACAAGAGAATGGTTTATCAACGTATTTCCAGGGAGAAAAACTCCCCTCTTACCTTGAAAGAGGAGAAACGCCTTCTACTCCTTCATTTACTGTATGCAGAATTCCGATACACATTGTGAAGGCTACTGCCGGAAGTAATGAAGATAAAGCAAGTTTCTGCTATGATGATAATGAGGAATCAGAATGGGTAAGTAGCGGCAAACAAGGAGAAAACTGGATTGCCTATGAATTGGAGCATAATGATACTATTTCCGAACTGGTATTCAAATTGAATAGCTGGAGAAACAAGACCTACCCTATTCGTATTACTATTGATGGAAAAGAAGTATTTAAAGGAGACACAGAGAAAAGCCTTGGATATATAACAATTCCTATCATTCCTACCTACGGAAAAGTTGTTAAAGTTGAACTGATTGGAGAAAACAAAGAACAAGATGCATATAATATTGTAGAGATTACCGGAAAAAAAGAAATTAAGGACCAGGGTAAATCAAGCAACAGATTAGGTATTATTGAAGTTGAAGTATATAAAAAATAACTCTGGGGGAAATAATATTTAAATCATTTCTGAATTTACGCGGGAAAGTATTCGACTACTTTTCCGCGTATTTTGTTTAGGGTACTAAATTAAAACTGATAAAAATTCCATCTTTTTCCTATCAATTCAGAGTCTTTTCAAAAAATAAACTACTTTATTCTCAATTATTTTCTAATAAAAATCTCTTTTAACATGATATCGCTTGTAAGCTATCATAAAATAGTATAGATTTGTGTCCATTGGAAAATAGTTACCCAGTAAACTAAAATCCAATTTACTATTTATTATTTTCTCTAGTTCATCTATATAAATTATTTAAGTTATGGTTAAAAAGATATTTCTCATTCTAGGCATAATACTTGCAGCAACATCTGCAAAAGCACAAGTATATAACATTAATGAAGCTGAGATGTTAGCAAAAAAAGAAAACAAGCTTATCTTAATAAAGTTCTCGGGGTCCGATTGGTGTGGTCCATGTATATTGTTTAAGAAAACAATTTTCGATGCTCCCGATTTCAAATCATTTGCCGATAAGAATTTAGTATTACTTATCGCAGACTTTCCTCGCCAGAAAAAAAATCAGCTGCCAAAAGAGCAACAGGAGCTGAATGATAAATTGGCTGAAAAGTATAATCCTGAAGGAGCTTTACCTTTTCTGGTATTGACTGATGCAAGTGGAAACAGTTTAAAAAATTGGAATGGATTTGATAAGAAAATCACGGTGAACGATTATATAAAAGACATTAGTTGCTATATAAAATAATCAGAGAATGATTCTTGTAAAGGTACAAACCAAACTAATGGGTAATCAGTTCGAATTCCTGGCATTGAGTGCAAATGAAAAGCTAGGAAATGAACAGATAGCTTGTGGCATAGACGAAGTAAAACGTATAGAACGACTGCTTACTACCTTTAGTGATGACAGCATAACGAATGAAGTAAATCGAAACGCCGGAATAAAACCAGTTGAAGTTCCTGATGAGTTTTTTAATTTAGTATGCAGAGCACAAAAAATATCAGCACTTACGCAGGGATACTTTGATTTGTCTTATGGTTCTCTTGATAAAAACTTCTGGAACTTTAATGAATCAATGACTAAGTTACCGAGTATACAGGAAGCCAAGAAGTCTGTACACCTTATAGACTATAGAAATATATTGCTAGATAATAATGCAAAAACAGTATTTCTTAAAAATAAAGGTATGCGTATTGGTTTTGGAGGTATTGGTAAAGGATATGCAGCCGATTGTGCCAAACGCATAATGCTCGAAGCTGGCGTTAATGATGGTATTGTCAGTGCATCCGGCGACTTAAACGCCTGGGGATATCAGGAAGATGGTTCTCCGTGGACAGTAGGTATAGCTAATCCTAATCTAAAGCAGACTTATTTTTCTGCACTGAATATTACTAATAAGTCAATTGCAACATCAGGGAATTATGAGAAATTCGTAATGATTGATAATCAATTATATTCTCATACAATAAATCCCAAAACCGGATATCCGATAAAGGGAATAAAAAGTGTAACAATAATAACTTCTAATGCTGAATTGGCTGATGCAATGGCTACACCGGTAAGCATTCTTGGGGTTAATCAGGGATTAAATCTTATCAATCAGTTAAACGGTATTGAATGTATTCTGGTTGATGATAATAATAAGCTATTTCTCTCTAAAAATATTAAAATTGTAGAATGAAAAAGAAACTATTCTTTTTAGTATTAGTGTGTAGCACATTAATGCTTCCATCCTGTACAACGGTAAAGCCTTTCCAGAAATCAAGAATCAATGATGCTGAAATGGGTCTTGCTAGTCGTAAAATAGAAAAATACGAAAACAACTTCTTACTTTATAGAGAAGGGGCTTCAGGAGGTAATGGAGGAAAAACCGGCGGTGGATGCGGTTGTAACTAAATAAATAGAATGTAACATGAAAAAAATAGTTGTAACAGTTGCTGCACTAATCTTGTTTTTGAATGTTTCGAAAGCACAAACAGATAGTACCAAATATAGAAAGTTAAAGGTTGACGAAGTAAACTTTGTGACAAGTTACTATCACCAAGACGGACAGAAATCTGCTGTGACAGGTGGAATTGATGATAAAAAAATTGGTGATGAAAAGCTAGACGACTCTGGCAATTCAATTGATCTTCAGCTAAGTAAAATTGATAAGAAAAACAACAAGCACATTTTCGGCATAGAACTTGGTGTTGATGTTTACAGTTCTGCTTCTTCAGACAAAATAGATCCAAGCACCATTTCATCTGCATCTAGTGGAGACGTGCGTGTTTCTCCCTCAGTAAGCTACTTGTTTGAGAATACAAAAAAGAATTATACGCTTGGCGGAGGTCTCTCATTTTCCGGAGAATTTGACTATACTTCCATTGGCGCTAATGCTCTGTTTTCAAAATCATCAAAAGACAAGAATACGGAATTTTCAGCCAAGGCCTCTGTCTTTCTGGACACATGGAAGGTTATATTACCTATTGAATTACGGCCCGGAAGTCCAAATTTTAAATATAAACAAGGAGACAGCGCTCCCCGTAACTCATTCAATCTTGCATTGGGCTTAACTCAAGTAATAAATCAACGATTGCAAATGTCAGTACTTACCGACATTGGTTATCAGACTGGATTATTAGGAACTGCTTATCAGCGTGTGTACTTTGGAGATAACGGGAATAATGCTTATTCGGAAAAACTCCCCGACAACCGGTTTAAGTTGCCGATTGGATTACGAGCCAATTACTTTTTGGGAGACCGGTTCATCTTGCGTGGTTTTTATCGTTACTATACAGACAGCTGGAAACTGACTGCTCACACAGCCGAACTTGAAATTCCATATAAGATTACTCCATTTATGTCTATTGCTCCATTTTATCGCTTCAATACTCAATCAGGTGTTGATTACTTTAAACCATACAAAGGACATATGCTATCCGATAAGGAATCATATTACACAAGTGATTACGACTTATCCAAATTCACGAGCAATCTTTTTGGGCTAAACTTTCGTGTGACTTCTGCCAATGGGGTATTGGGAATTAAACGACTTAATACTCTTGAAATGAGGTATAGTTACTATAACCGCAGTACTAACTTAACATCACATTTAATAACTCTGGCTCTTAAGTTTAAGTAATGCTTAATAAAGACTTCTCCGGTAATTAACACAAAATAGAAATCAATTATAAAAGGCTGCTCCCTGGTATAAAAAGGAAGCAGCCTTTGCTATTTAATAAAATCGTATCTAATAATTAACAGCAAGAATTATAAAAACTATTTTCAACCATCACTCCCTAACTGATAAAAGCATAATCACCTGAATATTAAAGCAATTGGTCCGCAGAAAACAGAAAGCATCCATCACTAATCCATCACTTTATCAATCACTTTTCAGCTCATCCATCACTTTTTAAGCCAACATTATACAATTCGCAGCTGTAATCTGGTTATAAGAAGAATCAAGGTTTGGCATTTTCAAGCCAATATTATACAATTCGCGGTTTGTTTTCCGGTTCTTCTTTATCTTCCGATTCATTTTTTTAGCCAACACTAAGCCATTTACTGTCTCTGCTCCATAAACTTAACAGGTCATAAGTCACTTTATTAAGCTTTTCCATGGTTATAGCAGGACTCATAGTTCTACTTGTGCAGGAATCATAAATCACTTTTTTAAGCCTTTCATCCAATAAGCAAAAAGAAGGCTGCCCCTTATTACCGGGAACAGCCTTCTTTATGCTTGTTTTATTTTGTTCTGAAATAAAGAGCTATCTCTCTGCTTATGCCAGAATATTCTTATTTATTTCACTGATAATTTCATCGTTGGTCAGATTATTTGTATCCAAGCCTTTACTTTTACCATTATATGGCTCATACCTACCAATGCTGGTAACAGAGAACAAACCAATAACAGGAGTTTGTGCAGCACTTGCCAGGTGCATTACACCACCATCCGCACTAATAAAGACTTCAGTATTTGCTATTACAGCAGCCATTTCACGAATATCTTTACTGTATAGCGAAGGCTCTTTAAATAATATCTGCGAAACATTTTCTACCGGAAGGATTTCAAGAATATTAAATTCAGGATATTCTGATTTTAATCGTTTATGAAATTCTAGCCACCACGTTTCGTCATAACACTTTGCGCCCGTAGCATAAGTATATATACTAATTGTTTTTTTATTCTTATCAGCAACCAGCTTATCCAGCAATTCCTTGCCGGTAGCAATTTCCGAAGAACTTAGGTTAATATTTAAGGATGGAATTTTATTGTAATCACAACTAACTCCCAACTTAGACAAACAATAACGGAAATTATAAACCGGATTCTTTGCTATATGCTGATAATCGCTGTACTTCTGCTGTAACTCTTCCACATCGTCACCATAAAACTTATACTTACCTCTAGCAAATTTAGTAAGTAACCTTCCCGATGAAGAGTTGGGAACAACATTTATCACAATATCATAATATTCTTTTCTAATGCTAAGCCAACCTTTAATGTATTGAAGCAGTTGTTTGAAATGCTGTTTGGGTAATTTAAGAATATGATCTATATTTTTATAGTTCTGAAATATAATAGGAGCCACATTTCCCTTCACGAACAAATCTATTTTAGCCTCGGGAAAGAAATCAGTTACATCCTGAACAATGGGAGTTATTAATATCTGGTTACCCAGTCGGTGGTTAGGTCGGACAATGAGCACCCTCTTTATATCAGCCTTATTCAATTTACCTCCATTTGCATTCAAAGAAGTACCAACATTCTTTGTTAATGCTTGCAAAGCTGTTCTTTTTACGTTATTGATGTTTTTTAAAACACTCATTTTTCTATTTATTGATTGTATAGTATATTTTATTTGCAGCGCCAAAGCTAATGAATATATTCTATTTCGCATAGCCAAACCGATACAAATATTACAAAACAAACTTGTAGCTTTAAACTAAAAAGATGAGTATAGTTGGCACATGACAAACTTTCATAGCCTCATTATAACAAAGCACAGATTGAGTAGGAGGAAAATTTTCCGACCTTTCACACCACTGTACGTACCGTTCGGCATACAGCGGTTCCTTATTTACGATGCTACTTTACGGTAATAATCCATCAAGCAAGGATAACCCATTTTACTAAGATTTTTGTTATTAATAGCTTCGTTCAGGATTAGAATACTATACTTCGTTCTTATTAATGTTGTTTATCCCTATTACAAACACCTTCCTCGCAAGCCAAAGATCATCTTCCATTTTCAAAATAAGAATAGCAAGTAATTGCAAGAATATCAGATATGCTGTAGCATGTGCACCTTCGTCATCTGCCGGAGGTGTGCTACCATGCGCATAATGGTTTCTATATGCATATCCATTAGTAAACTCACTATTGTCTAGATAATAACTAAAATAGTCTCTTTCAGGTTTGCTAAGTAAATGATCATCAATTTTTAGCCACCCTTTTGTAAGCATATCATCCAAAGCAATTCGTTCTTCTTCATCATAATGCCAATACGAACACACATTGTATTCCCAAAGTGATTTCAAAACCGCAACTCTTGGTTTATCTTCTATAATGACATTACCCATTGCATCCACAGATATGATTCCTATTGAAATAAGATAATCTATTTCTCGCTTCTGATAGTCTTCATAATCATCATAAGCAACAATCTCATTTTCTAATAAATAAATCAATGAATGATAATGTTTTTCTTTGTGTGGTTTTACATACGCCAACATAGACGCTGATGCAAACAAATCTTTCAGAACTCGCCAAATCTCGTTTTCACCTTCTTTTATCTCAAAATACTTATTCACTAAGAGACTTTTTCCATTTGTCATTTTCAAAGGTGGTGCTAATCGGATCAATTCAGGGTCAATTTCATCCTCTTCGACAAAAGTATTATATTGCTTAACTATCGCATCTAATTCAGGGAAGAGAATCCTACATTTATTAAGCCAAGTATCACCCAAAGATGGTAAATTAATTGCCAATCCTGGATAATCATATTCCTCATGAAGTCGCCCTTCATAATATAATTTAAGTTCATTTTCAAACGAACTACCTAAACGTTCAAGTGCCTTAGAGTAGAGAAAAGTCTGATAGTAGGCTCTATTATTCTTTTGTCTAAATACAGTATAAACAGGATAGGAATTTCGTCCTGTATCCATCATCACAGATTCCAATGTATCAACTTCAGTTCTCTTATTAATAAGATCAAGAAGAACATTTCTATTCATCCAACCAAATAATGATATGCAGTTGGTTACTCTATGTGTATTATCACAAGACTGTATGTACGGAATACTGTATTTGAATATTGGGAATCCTTCAGCATCATATTCAATGTCTAAAGGTTTAGCATCTTCTACTAGTTGGAATCCCTCTTGTGTATGAATTATAGAAGTTCTATGATCTTTCAGTAATTCATCATTTAACTTTTTTTCAAGTCGTTCAGCTTTCAACCTTGTTTTGGGCGATAAACTAAACTGGGCACTATTCTTAACTTGAGTAACTAAACGAACATAGTTCAAATTGTGGTCATCGCCTTCAAGAAAATCAATTATAATATCTTCTTTATCTCTTTGCGTCAAGCAAGTAGGAAGATAGATTTCTCTATCAGTCAGACTATCTCTATTTCCTACATATTTGTCTAGAATTATTTGAGCAGAATATTTATTATCTATCAAGATTTCCCGTATGACCTGTCCATACTTATCTACTAACCCCTTAACATGAAGAATGAGCCTAAGGCTATTCACCTCTGACATTATAATAGAGTTAATTGAAGTCGAATCAATCAGCTGATACAATTTGAATTTATCAATAATTTCCCAAAATGCTTGATGGTAATCCCATTCCAAATTATTGTATTCATCAACAATATTTATCGGATTAATAGCTTTAAAACACTCCACAATTACAGTGTTAAAGCTCGTTGTTACATCTTTCAACTGATTAAAATCTGCATCTGACCATTTTAGCAATCTACAATTATTTTCAAAATATTGTTTAATCTGATAAAGTTCTATTACTCCTTCTAAGTCAGTAGGAATATCTCCTTGATTAAACTTATAGATGCTTTTTTCGGCCAAATCTAGATAATGCCCGATTGACCCGTCATATTTTGAATAATAACAAACTCTTTCTTTCATTTTAATTTTATACCACAGATTTCACACTTTAATTTTATTTAAAATTTTGCATTTCATATCGCTATTAATAGTTACTTATATGCGTACTTTAGGCGTCATCAGAAAAATAAGCCCTATTGCAAATATATAGTAAATATACTATAAAAATAGAAAAAAAACGACACAAAAAAAAGTTTAATAAAAAAGGGCATAATCTATTAGATTACACCCTTTTGTTATCTATTCATCTTTAACAGATGAATCTAAAATAACTTTTATTTTACTTCTTCAAAATCAGCATCCTGAACATTGTCTCCCTGATGTTTGTCAGAACCACCTTGTGCACCTGCACCAGCATTCATATCAGGACCAGCTTGCTCTGCACCTGGCTGACCAGCGCCTTGAGCGTACATTTGTTCACTTGCAGCCTGGAATACTTTATTCAACTCTGCTGTTGCAGCGTCGATACCAGCAATATCCTGAGCCTTGTGAGCTTCTTTCAGTTTAGCAAGAGCAGCTTCGATAGGAGCTTTCTTGTCAGCAGGAAGTTTATCGCCAAGTTCTTCAAGTTGTTTTTCAGTCTGGAAGATCATGCTATCAGCCTGATTCAACTTGTCAATCTTTTCACGTTCTTGCTTATCTGCTTCAGCGTTAGCTTCTGCTTCAGCTTTCATACGATCAATTTCATCTTTGCTCAAACCACTTGAAGCTTCAATACGAATTGTTTGTTCCTTACCTGTAGCTTTATCTTTAGCAGTTACTTTCAGGATACCATTTGCATCGATATCGAAAGCTACTTCAATCTGAGGAATACCACGACGAGCCGGAGCAATACCTGACAAGTTGAACTGACCGATTGATTTGTTCTGACTAGCCATTGGACGTTCTCCCTGAAGTACGTGGATAGTTACTTCACTTTGGTTATCAGCCGCAGTAGAGAATACTTCGCTCTTCTTGCAAGGGATAGTTGTATTTGCATCGATCAATTTAGTCATTACACCACCTAATGTTTCAATACCCATTGAAAGTGGAGTAACATCCAAAAGAACCACACCTTTAATTTCGTCTGTTAATACAGCACCTTGAACTGCTGCACCAATAGCAACAACTTCATCAGGGTTTACACCTTTAGAAGGAGTTTTTCCAAAGAACTTTTCAACTAAATCCTGAACAGCTGGAATACGGGTAGAACCACCTACAAGGATAACTTCGTCGATATCTGAGTTGCTTAATCCTGCAGCGTCCATTGCTTTACGGCAAGGTTCAACGCAAGACTGGATTAAATCGTGACACAAAGATTCAAACTTAGCACGACTCAATGTTTTAACCAAGTGCTTTGGCACACCTGCAACTGGCATAATGTATGGCAAGTTGATTTCAGTTGTTGTAGTTGAAGAAAGTTCAATTTTTGCTTTTTCAGCAGCTTCTTTCAAACGTTGAAGAGCCATTGGATCCTGACGTAAGTCTACACCTTCGTCGTTCTTAAACTCATCAGCTAACCAGTCAATAAGAACCTGGTCAAAATCATCACCACCAAGGTGAGTATCACCGTTTGTAGAAAGAACTTCAAACACACCGCCACCGAATTCAAGAATAGAGATATCGAATGTACCGCCACCTAAGTCGAATACAGCTATTTTCATATCTTTGTGAGCTTTATCAAGACCGTAAGCTAAAGCAGCAGCAGTTGGTTCGTTTACAATACGTTTAACTTCAAGACCGGCAATCTGTCCGGCTTCTTTAGTAGCCTGACGTTGAGAGTCGCTAAAGTATGCAGGAACTGTAATAACAGCTTCAGTTACTTCTTGTCCAAGATAATCTTCTGCAGTTTTTTTCATTTTCTGAAGAATCATTGCAGAAATTTCCTGTGGAGTATAAAGACGTCCGTCGATATCTACACGCGGAGTATTATTCTCTCCTTTAACTACGTGATATGGCATACGAGAAATTTCCTTTTGAACCTGATCCCAATTTTCACCCATGAAACGTTTGATAGAGAATACCGTACGCTTAGCATTTGTTACAGCCTGACGTTTTGCAGGATCGCCTACTTTACGTTCGCCACCGTCTACAAATGCAACAATAGAAGGAGTTGTACGTTTACCTTCGCTGTTTGATATTACTACAGGCTCGTTTCCTTCGAATACAGAGACACAAGAGTTTGTTGTTCCTAAGTCAATTCCAATAATTTTTCCCATGATTGTTATTTTGTTTTTTAATTATTATTCTATTTAATATTGTCGATTGCTCTCTAACGGTGTTTTCGTGTATGGAGCAACCATACGCCAATTTAGAAACAAACGTCGTGCCAAAAACAAAAATCTTATAGAAACTTTTATTGCATGACAGTTATGTTTGCTATTTTATTGGGTATTCTGACAAAAATACTGCCGTTATGTCAGAGTGCGTCATTCTATTGACAGAAAAAGCACTCTCGGGTGCTTAGCCTGAATATAAGGTAAGCTAGATCAATTGCTCGAAACATGTTCTTAAATAGCAGTACACCTTTTTATAATTAGCACTAGACTTTAAATATAGAAAGTGTAGACTATTTTAAAATTAGCTGTACTGCTAAATAAAAACATATATAATATAATTTGCTTATGAGCCTCGGTATATCAGCTTAGGTTACACGAAAGAAAAGATTGCCAAATAACTTCTTTCTTTCTGCATTTTATTACCTTTGTCTTAGTAAAACAATAAACCGATGAAACATCTACATTATATTCTTCTTTTTACGCTGATACTATTTACTGGTTGTACCAATAAACAAAAAAATAAAAGCGAGACTACAGGAGAACCTCTTAAAATAAAATACGCAGAAGGCTTTTCCATTGGAAAAACAGACAGTTATACTTGCGTAACAGTCTTCAATCCCTGGAAAAAAGGAGAAATATATGCCAGATATTACCTGGTAAAAGATACAAAGACCAGCGTTCCTCAGGATGGGAAAAAGATTCAGATTCCTCTGAAATCGCTGGTTGCTAATTCGGCTACTTACTTTGAATTTCTGCAAATGCTGGGCGAACTTAACAAAGTAACCGGAGTATGCAGTGCTGCTTGGGTTTATAATCCGGAGATCTTAAAGGGAGTAAAAGACGGCAAAATAAAAGATCTGGGAGATGCTTTCAATCTGGATATTGAGAATCTTCTTGTGCTTCATCCGCAGGCGGTAATGACTTCGGCTTACAATGCGGAAGATCAGAATTCCAAAAGACTTACTCAAAGCGGCCTTTCGGTTATCTATAATATTGAATGGCAGGAGACTTCGCTACTGGCGCGCGCAGAATGGATAAAGTTTATAGGAGCATTCTTTGATAAATCGGATTTGGCTGACAGTCTGTTCAATGATGTAGAGAAAAGATATAAAGATGTATCTGCATTGGCTCAGAAAGTAAAAGACCGCCCTACCCTTGTATCCGGACAAGATTTCCGTGGTACCTGGACAATGCCTGCCGGGAGAAGTTTTAATGCAAAGATGTTCCGTGATGCCGGGGGCTCATATTTTTATGAGAACGATACCACCAGTGGCAGCATCTCTTCCAATATTGAATCGGCTTTGATTAATTTCAGTAAGGCAGATGTATGGGTAGGTTCTCAGGCTAACTCATTGGATGAACTGGGTAAAATAGATGCTAAATACAAGCTATTCAAGGCATACAAAGAGGGAAATGTATATAATTACAATAAACGAATGAATGCCAGTGGAGGTAACGACTATTGGGAAAGTGCCGTTGCCCGCCCCTATCTTATTCTTAGTGACATGATAAAAGCGCTTCACCCTGAATTGCTGCCCAATTATGAATTCACCTACATGCAAAAGCTGAAATGAAAACAAGATTTCTATTACTGATACTCGTTTTCTTTGTTGCTTTTACCTGCGACATAGCCTTTGGAAGTGTAAACCTCTCACTTAAAGATGTGTGGTCTTCACTTACAGGAAGTGGCGGAGACGATTTATACAGGGAAATTATTATCAATTATCGCTTGCCCAAAGCATTAACTGCCATTCTTACAGGCGCGGCATTATCCGTGGCAGGTGTGCTGATGCAGACCTTGTTCCGCAACCCGCTTGCCGGACCGGATGTATTGGGTGTTACCTCGGGAGCTAGTTTGGGAGTAGCCCTGCTTACTTTGGGAGCCTCATCGCTTCCCTGGTTTGTAATTGCCGGATGGGGACAGGTTACCGCAGCTGTTCTGGGAGCTGTTGGGGTATTGTTACTAATAATCATTGTATCTGTCAAAGTTCCACAGACTATATCTTTATTAATTATAGGAATGATGTTCGGCAACTTTGCCGGAGCCATTGTCAGCATTCTGCAAAGCACCAGTAATCCGGATACATTGAAGCTCTTTATATCGTGGACATTTGGTAGTCTTTCGGCTGTGAGCTGGGATTACATGGCAATCATGGCACCAATTATAATCGTAGGTACACTATTGGCCTTCATTATGCAGAAAAAGCTCAATGTTTTATTGCTGGGCGAAAAGTATGCCACCGGACTTGGAGTATCTGTTTCCCGCACTCGCCTGTGGATTATTCTGGCTACTGCCCTATTGGCAGGAACATCCACCGCCTTTACCGGACCAATTGCCTTTATCGGCGTAACCATTCCACATATTGCCCGGGGCATTTTTCATACCTCCGATCATAAAATGATTATTCCCGCCTCCATTCTTTGCGGAAGTGGTATTATGCTGGTATGCGACCTTATTTCACAAATGCCCGGCAGTCAGGGAACATTGCCTATAAATTCAGTTACCGCACTCTTTGGAGCACCCATAATTATATGGATAATTGCCAAAAATGGCGGAATGGGTAAATAGTCTTTCAAAACACAAAAAAGTTCCATTATTACGGATACATAAATATTATAAGATTATTCCCCACTTCAATTAATTTATTTATCTTTGCCGAGTTATCAATGTTAAAACAATTAAATTACACTTAAATGGGTAGAGTTCTAATTATTGGTGCCGGCGGTGTTGGAACCGTTGTTGCACATAAAGTGGCACAAAATGCTGACGTATTTACAGATATCATGTTGGCTAGCCGTACAAAATCGAAATGTGATGCCATAGCTAAAGCTATAGGTGGAGACAGAATAAAAACGGCTCAGGTTGATGCCGATAATGTAGATGAACTGGTTGCTTTATTCAATGATTTCAAGCCAGAAATCGTAATCAACGTAGCCCTTCCTTATCAGGATCTTACCATTATGGATGCCTGTCTGATTGCAGGAGTTAACTACCTTGACACTGCTAACTACGAACCAAAAGATGAAGCTCACTTTGAATATAGCTGGCAATGGGCTTATCAGGATAAGTTTAAAGAAGCCGGACTGACTGCTATCTTAGGATGTGGTTTCGACCCGGGAGTTAGTGGAGTATATACTGCTTATGCAGCTAAACATCACTTTGATGAAATCAACTATCTGGATATTGTAGATTGCAATGCCGGCGATCATCACAAAGCTTTTGCTACTAACTTCAATCCGGAGATCAATATCCGCGAGGTTACTCAAAAAGGAAAATATTACGAAAACGGTGAATGGGTTATCACTGAGCCACATCAGATTCATAAACCATTGAATTATCCAAATATCGGCCCTAAAGAATCATACGTAATTTACCACGAAGAGCTGGAATCTCTGGTTAAGAACTATCCAACATTGAAGCGTGCTCGTTTCTGGATGACTTTCGGTCAGGAATATCTTACTCACTTACGCGTTATCCAGAACATTGGTATGGCTCGTATTGATGAGATTGATTACAACGGACAAAAGATTGTTCCTATTCAGTTCCTTAAGGCAGTTCTTCCTAATCCGGGAGATCTTGGTGAAAACTATACAGGAGAAACTTCTATCGGTTGTCGTATCCGCGGTATCAAAGATGGTAAAGAATGTACTTATTATGTATATAATAACTGTAGCCACGAAGCAGCTTATAAAGAAACAGGTGCTCAGGGCGTAAGTTACACAACAGGTGTTCCTGCTATGATTGGAGCTATGATGTTCCTTAAAGGCGAATGGAAAAATCCTGGTGTAAATAACGTAGAAGACTTTAATCCGGATCCATTCATGGAACAACTAAACAAACAAGGTTTACCTTGGGTAGAGGTGTTCGACGGAGATTTGGAACTTTAAAATAAAAAGTTTGGAGGGAAATAATATTATTTCCCTCTTCTTTTATCTATATGCATGAAAAACGTCTATCACCTCTTAAAGCTGTTTGGCAAAATTAAGAATAGAAGGATTAAATTACTAGGAATTTATCTTCTACATATCTTCAGCAAAAGATATATAGGAATTTTTCCAGACCCTATCATTGCATGTAACTTCCGATGCCGAATGTGCTATTTCAGTGATTCCGAATCAAAAACAAAAGGACACAAAAAGATAGATATTGAAGATATTGAATTGATTGCTGATTCAATATTCCACCGGGCACTAAAACTGCAAATTGGTTGTGGAGCTGAACCTACGTTATACAAAAATCTCCTGAAAATTATTTCTTTGGGAAAGCAACATCGCATTCCATATATTTCAATAACTACAAACGGAGCTCTTATAACCAAAGATCTTCTAAGTAAATATGCCGAAGCCGGATTAAATGAAATCACGTTATCCTTGCATGGTCTTAAGAAAGAGACCTACGATTTTTTCATGACTAACGGTAAATTTGAACATATACCTGTACTACTTAAAAATATTGCTGAAGTAAAGCAGACATATCCGGAACTTAAGTTGCGTATTAATTATACAATTAACCAGGATAATTTATTTGATTTAGTAGAATTCAATAGTCTGTTCAACAAAGTTCCTTTAGATATTATTCAATTAAGACCCATCCAAAAAATAGGTAATTCTGTTTATAACAATTTTTCAACCCAAACTATTGTTGACAACTACGAATGTATAATTACGCCAATAATTAATGAATGCAAAAGAAAAGGCATAATATGCATAGTTCCTTCACCCAAAAACATTCTTGCCGCTGAAAAAGCAAAAGAATCTGATAATTCAATTGAGGAAGCTACCTACTGTTATGTTTCCCCTACTACATGTTGGCAAAAAGACTTTGATTACAAGAGTGAGAATTTTGAATCATACTCTAAACAAAAAAGAGTAAGTCGGCAACTATTTAAAAGCATCTTTATTACCAAAAAGAAGCAAAAAAAAGATGTTACAACCAAATTGAATTATTCTATTAAGTAAGCAGATTTGCAACAATTATTGCCGTACTTAACTTTTTATTTTTATCTTTGTAAACATTAAATCTAGCAAATAAGAATTATGAATGTAGGAGATAAAGCCCCTGATATACTGGGAATAAACGAAAAAGGCGAAGAAATTAGCCTTAGCAATTACAGAGGGAAGAAAGTGGTATTATACTTCTATCCAAAAGATAGCACTTCGGGATGTACAGCTCAGGCTTGCAGCCTAAGAGATAATTATACCGAACTAAGAAAAGCCGGATATGAAGTAATAGGTGTAAGCGTAGATAATGAGAAATCTCATCAGAAATTTATCGAGAAGAACGAACTTCCTTTTACTTTGATAGCCGACACAGAAAAGAAACTGGTAGAACAATTTGGTGTGTGGGCCGAAAAGAAAATGTATGGCAGGTCGTATATGGGAACATTAAGAACCACCTTTATTATTAATGAAGAAGGAATTATTGAGCGCATTATTACACCCAAAGAAGTGAGCACCAAGAATCATGCTCAACAAATTTTATAAAGTATAAACAAGTAAATATATAACTAATTTATGGCAAAGAAAGATAGCGATGAATTAAATTTTCAAACAAATATGGCATCAAGCGAAAAATTAAAAGCCTTACAGGCTGCCATGGATAAGATAGAAAAAAGCTACGGCAAAGGTTCTATCATGAAACTCGGCGATGATAATGTACAGGAAGTAGAAGTAATTCCTACCGGTTCTATTGCGTTAAATGTAGCATTAGGAGTTGGTGGATATCCTAAAGGAAGGGTTATTGAAATATACGGTCCTGAATCTTCCGGTAAAACAACACTTGCAATTCATGCTATTGCTCAGGCTCAGAAAGCCGGGGGTATTGCTGCAATCATTGATGCTGAGCATGCTTTCGACCGCTTCTATGCTGCGAAGCTTGGTGTAGATATTGAAAACCTTCTAATTTCACAACCTGATAACGGTGAACAGGCATTGGAAATTGCGGATCAACTTATCCGTTCTTCCGCTGTTGACATTGTTGTAATCGACTCTGTAGCTGCTCTTACTCCAAAAGCAGAAATAGAAGGCGACATGGGCGAAAATAAGTTAGGACTTCAGGCTCGCTTAATGTCTCAGGCTTTACGTAAGCTAACTGGTACTATCAGCAAGACAAAAACAACTTGTATCTTCATTAACCAATTACGTGAAAAGATTGGTGTAATGTTTGGTAACCCAGAAACTACAACCGGCGGTAACGCCTTGAAGTTCTATGCTTCTGTACGTCTGGACATCCGCCGTACAAGTCAGCTTAAAGATGGCGATGAAATTATCGGTAATCAAACTCGTGTAAAAGTAGTTAAGAATAAAGTTGCTCCTCCATTCCGTAAAGCTGAGTTCGATATCATGTTTGGCGAAGGTATCTCTCGTTCAGGAGAAATAATCGACCTTGGTGCCGAACTTGGAATTATCAAAAAAAGCGGTTCATGGTATAGCTACAATGATACTAAACTTGCTCAGGGTAGAGATGGTGCAAAACAGGTAATCAGTGATAATCCAGAACTAGCTGACGAACTGGAAGGTTTAATCTTTGAAAAGCTGAAAGAGAATAAAGCATAATATATTCCGAAAATATTGAGGAGCGAAGAGGAAAGAAATAAAAATCTTTTCTTTTCGCTCTTTTTTTTATTTTATTTGTAACAACATTCTGTTTCGTTACGTCTAATTAATGTATTTACATCGATAACGCGTTAATTAGTACAAAGTAATCATCTAAAAATCTACAGAATTATGGTAAAGAAGTATTTTTTGTGTATCTCACTTTTCCTGGTAGCTCAATTGAGCCTTGGCCAGAATATTGAAAAGTTGTTTAAAGAGTTTTCTGATGCACCTAACGTTGAGAATGTAAAATTAGATAAGTCTATGATGACGCTGGCAAAACCTTTTGTTAAAGGTGATGATTTGGGTGGTGTAAAAGACATCGACTCTTTACAGGTACTTGATCTAAGCAAATGCTCATCGGAGATTAAAGATAAATTTGCCGAAAAGGTAAAAACCCTGAATGTTGAAGGATATGAAACATTGGTCCGCTCAAATGAAAACGGCGAAAATGTAAGAGTATTGGTTAAGATGAACAACGGAGACATCAGCGAATTGGTAGTTGTTACAACCGGCAATGAAGCTGCTTTAGTTAAGATTAAAGGTAAATTTAATAAATCGGATATATCCAAACTTACTAATAAGCAATGACATGGATGCCGAAAGCTTCAAAAAACAATATCTTCCACATCATCAAAAGCTTTACAGGGTTGCCTATAAGCTATTGGGGAACCAGTGCGATGCGGAAGATATGGTACAAGAAGCGTATCTAAAGTTATGGAATAAACGGGAAGAGCTCGCAGAAATCAGAAATCCAGAATCATTTAGCGTAATCTTACTCAAAAATATATGTTTTGACTATCTTCGCTCAACTAAAAACGAAAGCGAAACTCAGGATATAGAAGTGGTAAGTAAATCAAATGAAACATCTCTGATCAACGAGATAGAAATAAAAGACGAGCTAAACTGTGTAAAACAGCTCATCACACAATTGCCGGGAAAGCAACAGGAGGTGATGAAATTAAGACATCTGAGCGAATGTTCTATTGAAGAGATTGAACAGATAACCGGACTTAATGCCATCAACATAAGAGTTCTGATATCAAGAGCCAGAAAAACGATACGCGAACAATTTAATATATTGAGACAATGATGAAAATCTTTGAAATAGAGAAATTAATAGCCGATTTTTATGAAGGTAAAACGTCGGTTGACCAGGAAAAGGAAATTATGCATTTTTTTGAAACTCAGGAAGTGCCTCCTCATTTACTGGCTGAAAAAGAGCTGTTTCTGGAGATGTACAGCAGTTGTAAAGATATAGACAACGAAATTGAGGTTCCGGCTCATCTAGAAAAGAAATTAAATCTTCTTATCGACACGTGGGAGGAAAAGGAGAAAATAAAAAAGCCTCGTCTGGAAAGAAGAATAATAAACTGGCAATTGATAAGCGGAATAGCTGCAAGCGTATGCTTAATTCTGAGTATAGGACTTTATCCATATCTGGAACAGCAAAAGCCGGTACTTACAGATACTTATTCAAATCCGCAGGATGCTTACGAAGAAGCTCAAAAGGCATTATTATTGGTCTCCAACAATCTGAATAAAGGAGTTTCTCAATTGGAAAGTGCCCAGGAAGATATGAATAAAGTGAATGAAATTATTAATAAACAAATCAGTCAATAATAAATATAGCGATGAAAATAAAACATGTATTATTTGCAATATTAATGTGCTGCACCAGCATTGCATTTGCGCAGAATAAGCTCATCGACAAATATGCCGATATGGATGGAGTAACTTCCGTTTTTATATCTAAGACTATGCTTCAGATGATGCCTAATATGAAAACAGAAGGACTGGATATAGGTGGAATTGCTGGAAAACTTGAATCAATGGTAATATTGACTAGTGAGAAAGCTGCCATCTCAAACATGATGAAAGGTGAGATCCATAATTATGCCAGTAATAAAAGATATGAAGAGCTAATGCGTGTAAGAGAAGAAGGCTCTCATGTTACTATTTACATTAAAAAGAAACCTAATAATAAAATAGGCGAACTGGTAATGTTTGTAGATGAAAAACCTGAGTTTGTATTTATACAGATAACTGGCGATATGACGCTTCAGGATATTCAGAATATTACTAAGGGCAAAAAGTAAATTTGATCTTTAATTAATAGAGAAAGAAGCTCCGACCAATGAATTATTTTGGGAGAAAAAGGTTATGTTCTGGGAGGGAAAAGCAAATATCCTCTATTATTAATTTACTGAATATATCTAATATACTACAGACCAATAGCTTAAATAAGTTCTTAATGGGGTTGTTCTAAACCGGGACAATCCCATTTTTTGTATCTTTTTCTTCAGCTCATCTATATAAGTTTGCGGCACTTTACTTTATTTTGTGTGAACAGCAAGTCAAATTGGAGTTTAGTCAAGAGTATGGATTCCAATTACATCTTACATTTTAAACAGTCAATTTATTGTATCTGCTATTCACAACAGATATGTCACTACAGGCAGCTACGCTAATGAATGGTGTTAATATTGTTAAATAACAATAATACAACCCACTAAAAGAGTTACTAATTAATAAATTGTATCTACTTTTATCCACATTATTTACCTGTAATAAGAAGTGAAAGATACTGAAGACAAAATACTATTTGGTGCATTCAAACTTTTTCTGACCAAAAACTTCGAGAAAGTCACAATCGCAGATTTGGAAAAAGCCCTAGGATTAAGTCGTGGAGCCATCTTCTACTACATGAAAAATAAGGAAGAGCTTTTCATTAAAGTTATTGATAGATACATATTATCACCTCACAATATTGATATCAAATTTGCTACATTCAAAGATTCCAGCCTGATTGAGTTTATAGATTTCTATATTGAAGGTATCAATAGGACTATTAAATCAATAGAATCTTGTGGTGTTAAGAATCTAAGCAGGTGCTACTTTAATCTTATATTTCAGGCAATACAATACTATCCTGATTTCGGCACACTTATAGCTAAAGTCTTCGACAGTGAACTGGACTTGTGGAAAAGAGTCGTCAGCAACGCACTAAAATCGGGAGAGATTAGACCAGAATACGATGTTGATTATGTTGCTATGCATTTCAGATATATCTATTCGGGACTATCGTTTGAAATGTGTTTAAAGAATGGACTCGACACTGCCCTCTTGAAGGATTTATTTATGAAATATTATAATGAGATTAAAGCATAAACACACAAATCAAGCTTACTCTTGTTTTAAATACTTTTCCGCCCAATAATCATTTCCCCAAAATGTGCTGAAAATATTCAGCATTACTTCTTATTTTGTCTGCACAAATAATAAAACAAACGATTACTGATATTCCATTCATTATTGAAATCTGCCTTTTTCTTGTAAAAAAGAAGAAATATTATGTTGCAAACATATAAATTTCGATTTTACTAGTGTTAAAAAAGCTAGATTTAACATACCGTACGGTTGGTATAATTATCTTTGCATAAAATAAAGAAGAGTAAACTGAGTAAAATATACTCATTACATTGATAAAAATGGTTAGGGAGAAAAGGTTATCGCGAGATAACCTTTTTTTAATGCTCAAAATTTCCAGAAAAATCCCGTATCTGGCGAACTTCTTAAATTCGTTTAGCCAAACACAGGACTATCTCTATTAGAAACTATTTCAAAAATCTACAAATAATTCATCTAACTTTTAAACTTTTATACTGTTGTGTACAATATATATAGTAAAGAAGATACTCCGATTACTATCCAAAGAAGTACGCCTTGAATCATTGGACGAACACCCACCTTACGAAGAACATCTTTTGAAAGCGATGCACCAATAAAGAACAGAGTCAAGGTTAATCCTTTACGTGCCAACCACACTAAACCATTAGTCAGAAAAGCAGGTAATGGCAGAAATGTATTCGCCAGCATTGCAAGGATAAAGAAAAAGATAAACCATGGAATAGAAATCTTACCGGTTCTATTCTTAAAAATGAATGAAGTTGCAAATGCCACAGGGATAATCCACAGAGCACGAGTAAGCTTTACGGTTGTTGCTACTTTCAATGCTTCCTCACCGTAAGCGGCTCCTGCACCAACTACCGAGCTTGTATCATGAATAGCAATGGCTGACCACAAGCCAAATTGGTGTTGTGTTAATCCTAAATAGTGACCAAGAACAGGAAAAAGGAAGAGGGCAATGGCATTTAATATAAATACTGTTCCCAAAGAAACAGACATCTGACCGTCGTCTGCTTTAATAACCGGACCAACAGCTGCAATAGCACTACCTCCACAGATGGCAGTTCCGGAACTAATAAGGTAGCCCGTTTTCTTTTCCACTTTCATTCTCCAGGCAATAAAAGAACCTATTAACAAAGTTCCAGCTACAGATATTATAGTGAAGGCCATTCCATCCTTACCTGAAGCCAAAGCTTGTTGAAGATTCATGCCAAAGCCAAGGCCTACAACGGAAAACTGCAAAAGATACTTTGATGATTTTTTATTAAACTTAGGATGAGCTTGACCACAAACCAATGCGAAAATCAAACCCGTAAATAATGCTACAGGAGGAGTAACTACAGGAAGAAGACAAAAAGCTAATAACACTCCATAAATAATCTTTTTGTTGCCCTTCAAAAACTTTACAACTGCGTCCATACTTATTTATTCTTTTATAATTATGTCACAAAGGTAAAGTAATAACCCGAAGTATGCCAATCGTTTTTTGTAATGCCTTATAACTTCTTATTATAATGAGCCGCAAATTGCATAAATACTTGAGACAGGCCGCTCTCCTCTCCCTGCAAACGGGCAAACGAAAATTCCCGTTGCATTTCCAAATAACGTATATCTATCACTTTAAAAAGTCCCGTAGCTAGTTCACTAGCAATAGATCTTACGGAAACAATTCCCATACATTCCGAGTTTTCAAGAAATAGCTTGATACTCTCTGTACTGCCAAGATACATTCGAACATTAAGATCTGATAATCTGATGTTATTTGACAGCAAAGATGTTTCTAAAACATCCAGTGTACCCGATCCTCTTTCACGCAATACCAGAGGTATATTATAAAGATCATATACTGATATTTCATCAAGCTTTGCCAGTTTGCTGCGAGTGTGCACCACTGCAACCAATTCATCTTTCTGAAAAGTAGAATATTTCAGGTTAGGCAAACGAATAATTCCTTCAACCAGACCTAAATCTATACGATGTTCCAGCAAAGCATTTTCTACATCGCGGGAATTGCCATTGAGCAACGACAAGGATACATGAGGGAACTTTTCAATAAATCGTGCCAGGAACGGAGGCAATACATATTGAGATATCGTAGTGCTTGCCCCCAGACGGAGTTCTCCCGAGCATTCGTTATGAAGCAGATGCATTTCATAATCCAGCCTTTTATAATCATCAAGAATCCGTTCACTATGTTCCAGCAATAACTCTCCAGCGGGAGTCAAAGATATTTTATTTCCTAACCGTTCAAAAAGACGGGTTTTATAAAGGCTCTCCAGTTCTTGTATATGTTTAGTTATGGCAGGCTGAGTAATGAATAGCTCTCGCGAAGCCTTAGTAAAACTAAGATTTCGCGCCACACACAAAAACACCTTTAATCTGAAATCGGACATAGAACTGGATTCTATTTTCTAACTATTATTGCAATTCATCTCCACGAATACCCAAAGCCTGCATAACCGGATAAGCAAGCATTTCCCAACGATAATTAATTTCGTCCTCAGGTTCATTCATGCGGAATTGAATTACTTCTCGTTCTTTTATGTCTTTAAGAATATCGCTTACTTTATCACCATATTCCTCATTAAAAGAAAGAACTATAATTCTTTTCACTCCTTTAGCATCAGCAACAACTTTCATCGACTCTAAAAACAGTTCTTCGCGAGAAGCCATATCTTCAGGTTGGAAAGTATTAAAGCAAAATTCTCCAAACTCATTACTGAAAGCCACACTATTCAGTTCCTTTTCCAAATCGGATGGCTGAGCATGAACCAGCTGAGCCGAGTTCTTATCATATATAAAAAATATCTGAATTTCATTTTTCCCTTCAACAATACCGGCATCCAGAGCAAGATACGTAAACAGATGAGAAAGATCCATTTCTTGCAGTTCTCTATTCAGCATTCTTTCAAAATTCTTTTTAACATCTTCGGTTACGAAGTTTAGAAAGGATGCATCAATCAGCATCACTGTTTCAGCCATTTTTATTTCTTCTTCCATGGGTTTTTCTTTGTTTAATGGGATAAAGATACTATTAAATTATTAATTGAATATATCATTTCAGAAGTTATTTTGGGTGATTCCACTAAATGAACCCGGTATAAATTGCTCCATATTCTTGGAATCTGAATCTAATATCCAGACTAAAAGAAGGCAGAATAAAGACAGTTTGTCACATCGAAACAAACTTAAAATGTCAAATTGTCTTCACAACCAAGCAAATGTGTCTATAATATAGATAAAAAGAATATTGGCAAATCTTTTGGTGCTTCTTTGGTGTTAGTTATTAAAAGCAGAAATTTCAATAGGAGACATAAATATATGAACTTCAACAATTTTACAATTAAATCACAGGAAGCGGTTCAGGAGGCCGTAAACCTGGCACAGAGTCGCGGTCAGCAAACAATTGAAACCGCACATGTGCTGCATGGAGTGATGAAGGTTGGCGAAAATGTAACCAATTTTATCTTCCAGAAACTGGGAATGAACGGGCAGCAAATAGCGCTCGTGCTCGACAAACAAATCGATTCTTTCCCGAAGGTAACCGGTGGCGAACCATACCTGGGCAGGGAAACGAATGAGGTCTTCCAAAAAGCTACTCAGTATTCTAAAGAAATGGGCGACGAGTTTGTTTCTCTGGAACATATGTTGCTGGCTCTACTCACGGTTAAAAGCACCGTTGCAAATATTTTGAAAGATGCCGGAATGAACGAAAAGGAACTTCGTGCAGCCATTAACGAATTGCGTAAAGGCGAAAAGGTTACATCACAGAGCAGCGAGGACACTTATCAGTCATTAAATAAATATGCCATCAACCTGAACGAAGAAGCCCGTACAGGTAAGCTCGATCCTGTAATAGGTCGTGATGAAGAGATTCGTAGAGTACTTCAGATCCTTAGCCGACGTACCAAGAACAACCCGATACTTATCGGCGAACCGGGTACAGGTAAAACAGCTATTGTTGAAGGCTTGGCGCATCGTATTCTTCGGGGCGACGTGCCTGATAATTTGAAAGACAAACAGGTTTATTCACTCGACATGGGTGCCCTGGTAGCCGGTGCCAAGTATAAAGGAGAATTCGAGGAACGACTGAAATCGGTAATCAACGAAGTGATAAAATCCGACGGAAACATTATCCTTTTCATTGACGAGATTCACACGCTTGTGGGTGCCGGTAAGGGAGAAGGTGCAATGGATGCAGCAAACATACTGAAACCAGCCCTCGCCCGTGGTGAGTTACGCTCTATCGGAGCCACTACCTACAACGAGTATCAGAAGTATTTCGAAAAAGATAAAGCGTTGGAAAGAAGATTCCAGGTAGTACAGGTAGATGAGCCAGATATTCTGAGCACCATTTCTATCCTTCGGGGACTGAAAGAGCGCTACGAGAATCACCATCACGTGCGTATTAAAGACGATGCTATCATAGCTGCAGTGGAACTTTCAAACCGCTACATCACCAACCGTTTCCTTCCGGACAAGGCCATCGACCTTATGGATGAAGCTGCTGCGAAGTTGCGTATGGAGGTAAACTCCGTGCCTGAGGAGCTTGATGAGATAAGCCGTAAAATCAAACAGCTGGAGATTGAGCGCGAAGCCATCAAACGTGAAAAGGACGAAGACAAACTTCAACTGCTCAACAAAGAGATTGCCGAACTGAAAGAACAGGAAAATTCATTCAAAGCCAAATGGCAAAGTGAAAAAACCTTGGTAGATAAAATTCAGCAGAATAAGGTTGAGATAGAAAATCTGAAGTTCGAAGCAGAGAAAGCCGAACGCGAAGGCGATTATGGCAAAGTAGCCGAGATAAGATACGGCAAGCTTCAGGTACTCGAAAATGAAATAAAGGAGACTCAAAGGGAATTGCATCATCTGCAAGGCGGCAGTGCCATGATAAAGGAAGAGGTAGAAGCCGAAGATATTGCCGATGTAGTATCACGTTGGACCGGTATTCCTGTGAAAAAGATGCTGAAGAGTGAGGCTGTGAAACTGTTGCTTCTTGAAAATGAACTCCACGAACGGGTTATTGGTCAGGACGAAGCTATCGAAGCCGTGGCCGATGCAGTGAGAAGAAGTCGCTCCGGATTACAAGATCCAAGGCGTCCTATCGGAAGTTTCATCTTTCTGGGCACCACCGGTGTAGGTAAAACAGAGTTGGCTAAAGCCCTTGCCGAATACTTGTTCGACGATGAAACAATGATGACCCGTATAGATATGAGTGAGTATCAGGAGAAGCATTCCGTATCCAGACTGGTTGGAGCGCCTCCGGGATACGTAGGTTACGATGAAGGCGGTCAGCTTACCGAAGCCATTCGCCACAAACCATACTCAGTTGTGCTGTTCGATGAAATTGAGAAAGCGCATCCGGATGTATTCAACATCCTGTTGCAGGTTCTGGATGACGGCCGACTGACCGATAACAAAGGCCGGGTGGTAAACTTCAAGAATACCATCATCATTATGACCTCTAACATGGGAAGCTCGTACATACAAAGTCAGTTCGAGAAGCTGAACAACGATAACAGAGACCGCATCATTGAGGAGACGAGAAAGGAAGTAATGTCAATGCTGAAAAAGACCATCCGTCCGGAGTTCCTTAACCGTATAGACGAAACCATTATGTTCCTTCCACTCTCCGAAAATGAGATTAGACAGATTGTGAATCTGCAGATAAAAGGTATCCAGAAGATGCTTGCCGGCAACGGTGTTACACTAGAATTAACCGATGCCGCAGCGGACTTCATAGCAAAAGCCGGATATGATCCGGAGTTTGGTGCCCGTCCGGTAAAAAGAGCTATCCAGCGTTATCTGCTCAACGACTTGTCCAAGAAGTTACTTGCACAGGAGGTTGAAAGAGAAAGACCGATTATAGTAGACACATTAGGTGAAGGATTAGTTTTCAGAAATTAAGATCTATTTCAGGATAACAATAAAAGCACAGCGAAATAAAGAGAAATCTTATTCGCTGTGCTTTTTATTTTGCTAAAATCGGTTTTATCAGATTTGGCCAAAGGCATAAACTTTACAACTCATGCCTTTATTAATGTTCACTTTAAGAATAAACACAAAAGGATCAAATCTTAATAACATTGAATAACCCCAAGCCCACCTCCATTTTTCAGGCAAAAAACCAGGAATAAAAAATCAAATTATTATCCAATATAATCTTTAAGAGCCTGAACATAACGTTCGAAAGCCTTTCTTCCAGCAGGTAAGATCTGACAAGCCGTATGTGTTTTCTTTCCCACAAAGCTTTTTTCTACTTTTATATACCCAGCTTCTGATAGTTTATCAAGCTGCACACTCAGGTTACCAGCCGTCGACTGAGTTTTTTCTTTCAGATACACAAAGTCAGCTTCTTCCACATTCATTAGTATAGCCATTACAGCAAGCCGAAGTTGTGAATGAAGTAACGGATCTAGTTCTCTGAACATAGGCCATATTTTTTAGATTTTCTACTTGCAGCATTCAGTGCATGTCCCGGAATAATCATTAATACTACAAACATTGCAGCAAATACAAGTATGCACGACAAGCCATGAACAAACAACAGTGAAAAACTGAATAAAATGCCGGAAAAGCCGGAAATTATCAGTAATCTGTATTTAATAACCAGTCCGGTCATTGCTACTCCGATATTTACAAGCAATGCTGCAACAAATAAAGCAGGGAAAGGAACCGGAGCCAATATACTACCTACAGGAACAAGTACCGAACAAATTCCGATAACAATCCATATATAACTTACTATACGATTTATATAAGTCACCACTCTTCTTTTTCTTTTTTTGAGAAGATATACCATTGCCGGCCATCCTAATGCAGGTATTAACCACCAAAGCCAAAATATATTTGAATTACCAGTTGCATTGTAGCCAAAATAGATCATCAACGAAACTGCTGTTGATAGATATCCCCACAAAAGGAACATATTTCCTGAACCTTCCTGCATTCCTTCTTTTGTTTCCTGAATCATTCGAGAAATTATTTCTATGCTTTCTTTCTCTGTTAACGTTTTCTCTTCCATAGTTCTTTTTAATTAATTTGTAAATTGGTTTATAACATAAACTATATCCGGATAAAAAAAGCAAAAGAGCTGTGCACTTCTCAATTGCTGGGTACAAATATAAAGTGGTTTATAATATAAACCAAATATATTGCTTCCTATTTTATAAAAATATTTATTCCGCGGAATATAAAGACGAAATAGTCCTATTATTCTATTTATTTATAGCATAAAAACAATTTTGCAGATCCGGGTGTACAAGTGCGTTACACCCAGGTGTAACAACAACCTACACCCGGGTATACGGATATTCTCCACCCGGATGTACAAGGAAATTCTACCTTAATTAGGACGAGGTAAAGCGCTAGATCGCTAGATCACTGCTAGATCAATTAAAATTGATCTAGCGGGTAATAATTACTAATAATGAACGAGTTAAGCACCAACTGCTAGATTGCTAGATCAATTTTCATTTTTCACATTTTTATGTGAGAGATAAATCTTAAAAACATTGTAGTATTGCAGCAACTATGCACATACAGTATTTGAGATAAGAAGATCATAGATACCCTATAAGCCTCATTTTTAAAATCATATAAAACAGAAAAAGGGCAAATCATATAATGATTTACCCTTTTCTATCGATTACTAAGATATATTATTCAGCTTCAGATTCTGCAACTTCTTCTGTTGCTTCTTCTGCTTCAAAATCTGTTATACCGTTAGTTACCAAAATGTTATACCATGAAATTAATTTCTTAATATCAGTTACATAAACTCTATCACGGTCAAAATCTGGAAGAACCTCTGCAAAATAAGCACGTAACTGGTCTCCTGTAGATTTCTTTGTATCAAGAGATACTAACTCACCATTTTCTTTCTTCAGCACAGAAACAAGTACTTCTTTCAAAGGAACTTCTGAATCATTTGTATACATTGCAATATCAGCCAAAGAAATAACTTTTTCATTACCATAAGCAGGGATACGTTTCTTATCTGCAGAAATTGATTCAACAATCAGCATATTCTTTCCCTGAGAAATTAACTTATACAAACCCGGCTTACCCGAGATAGACAAAATAGTCTTTAACATAATACTTTTTTATTTTATTTTTAAATATTTGAGTCAACAAAAATAGCATTCAACATTGAAACAAGCAACGTTAAATTGAGAAAAAGTAACCCTTTAAACATATATTAGGAAAAATAATTATTGTAGTGATGATTTTACCAGCTCTATTACTTGAGGAATCAGAGGAATTTGTTCGTCATTAACAATAACAATATCGGCTAATGCTTTTTTCTTTTCATCGTCCATCTGACTTTGAATTCTTTTTAAGATTTGTTCTTTTGATGAAGAGGAATCACGCAAAGCCAATCGTTGCAAACGTAAATCCATTGGAGCATAAACCATTGCAACAATATCAACTTCATCAGTAAATCCGGCTTCAATAAGTATTGCCGATTCTATTGCAACAACAGGATACTTACTATTCTTAGCTACCCATTGTACAAAGTCTTCTTTAACTCTTGGATGAATAATCTCATTTACAATTTTAGCATGCTCTGCATCCGAGAAAATATAAGCAGCGAGTAGATTCTTGTTTAACACGCCATTAATATAAACCTCCTCACCAAGTAAATTAATAAGTTGCTGCTTTATCAAAGCATCAGTTGAGGTGATTCTTTTGGATTCATCATCTGCAATATAAACAGGTATCCCCATTGTTTTCAATAAATGAGATACAACCGATTTACCACTTCCAATGCCGCCAGTTAAACCAATTTTAATAGCCATAAGCAGGAATTGATTCGATTAAGAAATCTACCTGATCGGGAATAACGCGTACATAGCTCACTCCTGCCGGAACCGATTTCAGTTTTAATTTATATTTCTCAGAACCGCTCTTCATTAGTTCTTCATAAGAGATATCAAAAACAAAGTTTTCAGGACGAATAGATTTAAAGCGTCTCAGCCCAACCTGAAAAGTGACTTTTACTTTCGAAGGAAATGTTCGCAAAGATTTATTAGCAGGAAAGTTTATCCCCAACAATGGCACTTCTAAAGTCTTTTCAGTAAGAATATCAACAGGAAGTGTAAGATTAACCGCATTGGGTACAAATTTCACACCTTTAATAGTAGCTAATTGCACTCTCTTATGTACTGTATCCGAAATCTCTTTCAATAATACAGCATGAGTACTGACATATTTAATAGAATCGAGCATAGACTGTGGAGCATACACAAGAACTGAATCGGGAGAAAAGAGGGTATCCGTAAGGTAATACTGGCGTCCTGTACTTATTTTACCTCTTAACCTTACAGGTACTTTCTTTGATGCACCCATTGTATAAAAGTAATCAACTACATCAGGCTTGATACTAATTAGTTTAGTAGAAGAACTAAGCTGAGATAAGATTCTTTTTTCAATGCTAGACGAAGGAATTATTACATGATTACCAAGATTCTGATAATCTGCAAAATCCAGACTTATAGGATAAAAGTCGTGACCGAAAAAATAATTCAGTAGCGTAGTTCCTTTATCTTTAACCACAATATGTAATTCGGAAATAGGTTCAGACGTTATAACAGCATCGTTCGGAACATTCTTCAGTTTTACAGGAATAGCTAATTCAATCTCAAAATTGTTTTTTAAAGTCTGCAATAGCCAAAATCCAGAGGATATAAAGAAAAAAAACAGAAAAATCAGAACCTTTCTGCTTTTTTCACTCAGCAGAAAGCTTCTGACCCTCCTAAATATCTTTAAATAAAAGAACTTTATGTTCCTTTCAATAAACATTATATCTTACTATTTCGTATTTGCTTGACTTGCATCAGATGCAGCTGCAAAAACAGAATTCTTGTCTATTTTTATACGAACATTATCTGCAATTTCAAGAATAAGAAAATCATCTTTTACTTCTTTAATTTTTCCATGTATTCCACCTGCAGTAATAACCTTTTGACCTACTTCCAATCCTTTACGGAAATTCTGTATTTCTTTTTGTTTTTTGTTTTGTGGACGAATCATAAAGAAATAAATAATAGCAAACATGGCTACCATCATTAAGATAGTTCCACCACCACCACTTAAGAAACCACTGGCACCAGCTGCTGGCGCTTGCAATAATACGGATAAGTTCATAAAATATTCTTTATAGTTTTATAATCAATGAAAAAACAAATATATTAGTTTTTTGTTAGCTTTCCATCTTTTTTTAATTGATTAACTATTCCATCTAATGTTCCATTAATAAAACCGCCACTTTTTGCGGTACTATATAGTTTCGCAATTTCTACATATTCATTCAAAGACACACTAATTGGAATATTTGGGAAACTAAGTATTTCCGCCATTGCAATCTGCATAATAATCACATCCATGAAAGCCACACGGTCTAAATCCCAGTTTTTAGTATTCTCGCTTATTAAATGACGATAATAATCTTCATTCAAGATTGAACGGCGGAACAATCTGCGAGCAAATTCCTGATCTTCATCATCTTTAAATTCTGGCAATAGTTTTTGATTTGCACCTTGTTTTTCCTCAAATTTCTTGATTGTTTTAATAACAAAGGTATCAACTATTTCCTTATCATCATTCCAATATAAGCTTTGATCTTCCAAAACCTGATCTAAAGACTCATTAGTCATAATGAAGTTTTTATAGATTTTCCTCCATAACTCACGATCTTGAGTATAAGAAGACTCTTCAGACTCCATATACTCCTTGTATATATCAGAACTAACGATTTTATCAAATAATTCTTTGATAAAATCAGTTTCATTAGCCCATGTTTTCTTCTGGTTAGAAACAAACTCAGAAAGTTGTTTGTTTACTTCCAATTGAGCAATAAATTTGTTTTCCACAAATTTCATGCAAGGAGCTAAATCTTCCTCAGAAGGTACTAATTTGTTTTTTGCCGCATCAATACGTTTATGGGCAAAGTTCGTCAATTCTATCATCAGCAACAACAAGTAGTTGTAGAGGTCGTAAGCCTTCGAAAGACTAAAAAACAACTCTTTTTCGGCTGTATCTAGGTTTTTGTTACCATTTTGATAGTAAGCGTACACAATCTGCACAATCTTAAGACGAATAAGAACTCTGTTAATCATAACTTTTTTCAATTCATTAATTCAACGTACAAAAGTAGATATTTTAGAGTGTTCACACAAACAAATTACATTTTTTAATGAATAAATAGCACTTTAAAATTAAAAATGTGTTTTTACAAGAAGTTTCTGCACTATTCTTTTGCCTATTAAAAAAAAATAGTCAATTTTGGGGCCGAATTAAAACAGTGATAATTTAGTTTATGGAAGAGTTCAAAAAGAAGAGCGCAGTGGATATGAGCGAGAAGGAAATCGTTTTTTCTAAATCAATCAAAGCAGGTAAACGCATCTATTATTTAGATGTTAAGAAGAACCGTAAAGACGAAATGTTCATTGCTATTACAGAAAGTAAAAAAGTAGTTTCAGGAGAAGGAGACGATTCACAGGTTTCTTTTGAAAAACACAAAATCTTTCTTTATAAAGAAGATTTTGAGAAGTTTATGACAGGATTAACACAGGCAATCTCTTTTATAAACGACAGCCAAAGTAATAATGAGGAAACAGTAATCAATCAGGCTAACGAAGTAGATATAAATACTGATCATATAATTTCTGATGAAATAAAGATTGATATTGATTTTGAATAGGAAATATATATTGTTCAAGTCATTTATCCTCTCCTTTTCTTTGTAATATAAAAAATAAAACGTACTTTTGCACCGCTTTTTACTGGCATCGTGTGATATACCACATCGTGTAATGGTGAGTTAAGCAACAAAAAACTTAATTTAGAGTAACACAAAAAAAATTAGAAAATGAAATCAATTGAAATTAGTGCATCTTTGAGAAACGATTTTGGAAAGAAAGGTTCTAAAGCAATTCGTAAGACTGACAGCGTACCTTGCGTTCTTTACGGACAAGGAGAAAACGTACACTTTACAGTTACAAACGATTCTCTTCGTAACTTGGTATATTCACCAGATATCTATCTTGTAAATCTTGATATCGAAGGTAAAAAGGTTAAGGCTATCATGAAAGATATCCAATTCCACCCAGTAAAAGATAATATTCTTCACATCGACTTCTATCAGATCGATGAAGTTAAACCTATCGTAATGGAAGTTCCAGTAGCTCTTGAAGGTTTGGCAGAAGGTGTTAAAGCCGGTGGTAAGTTAACTCTTCAATTACGTAAGCTTAAAGTTAAAGCTTTATTCAACAATATCCCAGAAAAATTGGTTGTCAATGTATCTAGCTTAGGTTTAGGTAAGACTATTCAGGTTGGACAACTTTCATTTGAAAACCTTGAATTATTATCTGCTAAGGAAGCTGTTGTTTGCGCTGTTAAGTTGACTCGTGTAGCAAGAGGTCTTGCTGCTGCAGCTGGTAAATAATCAATTTTCTCAATATTGAATGAAATACTTGATTGTAGGATTGGGTAATATCGGTGAAGAATACCGGGATACTCGTCACAACATAGGATTTAATGTATTGGACGCCCTTGCTAAGGCGTCCAATATTGTTTTTACCGATGGACGTTATGGTGAAACCGCTACTCTATCAGTAAAAGGCCGTACGCTTATTTTGCTCAAGCCATCTACTTATATGAATCTGAGTGGAAATGCAGTACGCTATTACATGCAGAAAGAAAAAATAGCCTTAGAAAACGTACTTGTAGTGGTTGACGACTTAGCATTACCGTTCGGGACTCTTCGCTTAAAAGGAAAAGGCAGCGATGCCGGTCACAACGGGTTAAAGCATATTGCTGCAACTTTGGGCACTGAAAACTATGCTCGTTTGCGTTTTGGTATCGGCAATGATTTTCCACGAGGCGGGCAGATTGACTTTGTTCTAGGCAATTTTACCGAAGAAGATATGAAAACAATGGATGAACGCCTGGAAATGGCTGGAGATATTGTGAAAAGTTTCTGTCTGGCAGGCATTTCTCTTACAATGAATCAGTTTAATAAAAAGTAAATAGTATGGCAGAAGCGAGAATTGACAAATGGATGTGGGCAACGCGTATATTCAAAACACGCACTATCGCTGCCGAGGCTTGTAAAAAAGGTCGTGTTTCTATTAATGGTTCACAAGTAAAAGCATCGCGCACCATTAAAGTGGGTGATGTTATTCAGGTAAAAAAGTCGCCAATTATTTATTCATTCAAGGTTTTGCAAACAATTGAGAAGCGAGTTGGAGCTAAACTTGTACCGGAATACATGGAAAATGTTACCACTCCTGATCAGTATGAAATACTTGAGATGAGCAAGGTTAGTGGTTTTGTGGACAGAGCACGAGGTACCGGACGACCAACAAAAAAAGATCGTCGGGAATTAGAAGATTTCAGCACTCCAGAATCTATGGATGATTTCGACTTCGATTTTGATTTTAATTCAGAAGACTAGAAAGAGACCTATAATGGCTGGCATTCCTTACAATAGTAAATGCTTCCGCCTAAATAGTTTTCTTTTATAATAAGACGACCACATTTAGAGCAAGGATTTCCAGAAGTATTTTTGGAAAGCTTTGTTTTATATCCTCCGGCATTCCCAAACAAATCTGTTTCAACATCTCTCCCACCCAATTCGCAAATTTCAGATATCGTATTCTTTATTACGTTATACAACATCTCCTTATCTTGTGTATTCAGATCCTGAACTTTCTTTTTGGGATGTATACCGACATTATACAGAATATCCTGCAATACACCATTACCTAGGCCTGGAATTCTTTGTTCGGTAGCCAGAAGAGCTTTTGCTGATTTCTTACTAAGATTTTCATCGGAAATAAGATTCATGAAATAATCTTTGCTAAATGCTTCTGATAACACCGATGGTTTTTCTACTGCAACAAGATAATATGGGTTATCGAATGTTCCTACCTGGAAAGCCCATAATCCACCATACATCTGCACTGTTACTGCAAGAAAAGAATTATCATCAAATTCTATCAGTAGCTGATGTTTATCGGGTATTTTACTTCCAGATTCAAAATAACGAAGATTAGCTCCATCACCAAATACAATTCTGGTCCTTTCTGTACTAATCTCAACCAAACCTCCCCGAGGATTGGAATCAATTATCTTCTCTCCAATCAAGAGTGATGGGTAATTTTGAGGATCGCCCAAAAAGAAAGCAAACTTGTGAGGAGAAAAACCTGCAACAACATCAGTAATAACCTTTCCTTTAATGGTATCGTTCAACTGACGGCACAATACAATAGCTTCGGGTATTTCAATCATAACAGTCAAATATTTTTTGATTTATTATTGTCCGGAAAAACTTGTACTTTGCTTATACACAACGTTCTATTTGTGGTTAAACAAAGTAAGAAGAAAAAAGCCGGACTTGCAAATAAGTCCGGCTTTATTTTACATCCGACAAAAAAGTTTTACCGGACAATTATAAGCATCAATTACAGAAAATCTACTTTTCCTGTTTTCATATCATAGATTGCTCCTACAATCATAATTTCGTTAAGATCTTCCATTTCATTAAGAATAGAACTTTTACTTCTGATCTCATCAATTGATATTTGAACATTTAAGTGACAGACAGCATCCATAAACTCATCATTCTTTGATGATTTATCACCCTTATAAAAACTTTTAGCTTTTTCTACTGCTGGCTTAATTTTAGAAAGTAAAGATGTTATATTTCCCATCTTTACATCATCAATTGCCGACTGAATAGCTCCGCAATGCGTATGGCCTAATACAACAATAAGTTTAGACCCGGATACTTTGCAGGCATATTCCAGGCTTCCCAGAATATCTTCATTTACTATATTCCCAGCTACACGAGAAACGAACATATCTCCTATCCCCCGATGAAAAACATCTTCAACAGGTACTCGCGAATCAAGGCAAGATAGAACTACTGCCAACGGATACTGTCCTAATACTGCTGTACGAATACGGTCAGAATTATTACGAACTGTTAGGTTATCTTCTACAAATTCCTGATTCCCTTTTTTCAAAATATCAAGAACCTCGTTAGGGGTAAGTTTCTGTTGTTCCTCTTTGGAACGTATTGAACCGGTAAGAATATGTTCCAGGCCCAATTCTGATTTATTTTCTTGTTCTCCCATTTTGTTATCCTTTACCTTTTAAAAATCACTCACAAAAATATTACTTTTAATGGAATAATGTATATTTTTTAATATGAATGTACATATCTCTATTTCTCAAATTATTCTAAATGCAGACTTTTGCTGAAAAGATATCTACGATTAAATTTTAAAATATGAAAGCATTAAAATTATGTTTTGTTGTAGCATTTACGCTATCTGCAATGACTATTTCGGCTCAGGAAAAAGCCAAGGAAAAAACATCTAAAGCTCAAATTACAGGTGAAGATCTATTAGGTTTAAAGTCGGGTGCCGATCCTAAGAAAGCCAATGCCGGAGTTGCCGGATCATCCAGAAAAAAAGGTCGTCCAGTTGTTTTTATAATAGGTGATTCAACCGTAAAGAATGGAAAAGATAATGGCAGTAATCACCAATGGGGATGGGGACATTTCTTTACTGACTATGTTGACACAACTAAAGTATCGGTAGAAAACCATGCACTAGGTGGACGCAGCAGTCGCACATTTATTACCGAAGGACTTTGGGACAAGGTACTGTCGGCAGTAAAGCCCGGTGATTATGTATTTATTCAGTTTGGACATAACGATAGCGGCTCATTAAATATGGGACGTGCCCGTGCTTCATTGAAAGGATATGCTGATAATGATACCACTGTAGTTATGGAGCTTACCGGGAAAGAAGAAACAGTTCATTCTTTTGGCTGGTATATGCGTAAATATGCTAAGGATGTTAAAGCTAAGAAAGCTACTCCTATCTTATTATCACACATTCCTCGTAACATGTTTACTTCTAAAGATAGTGTAGCTGTTATTCGTAATAGCGAAGGCTACGGCCTTTGGACTAAGGAAGCTGCCGCAACGGAAAAGGTTCCATATATTGACTTGAATAAGCTTACAGCAGACAAGCTTGACAAGATGGGTAAAGATGCTATTCAAACATTATATTATGGCGATCATACTCATACATCAGAAGCCGGAGCTATACTAAATGCACAAACCGTTGCCGAAGGTATCCGTGAATTAAAGAACTGCAAACTGAAAAACGCTTTAAAGAAGTAAGATATTCCCCAAAAGGGTAATTGACCAACTAGTTTACACTATCTGCACCAACTTTAAAAAAGAAGTAAGATAACATCTAAAAAGGGTAATTAAACAACAGGTTTACATTACCTGCACCCACTTCAAAAAAAGAAGTTGGATATTCCTCAAAAAGGTTATATAAAAGCAAAACAAGTCTCTGAGAATTGAATTAAAAATACGTTTTCAGAGAATAAGCCAAAATAAGAAAGAAATAAAAATGGGGTTGTTCCGCTTTGAACAACCCCATTTTTAATATAAAACGTAGATTCTATCTAATTACAAATTAGCTTTTAGAGCATCAATCAGTTCCTGATATTCAGCATCTGTAAGATAAACCTTACCCGGATTCATAACGAATATACCACCAAAATCAGGACCACCTTCATATTTAGGAGCCAAATGGAAGTGTAGATGAGACAACTTATCGGAATAAGCACCATAATTAATTTTTGCAGGATGGAAAGCTTTATCCATAGCACGTGTTACTTTAGCAACATCAGCCATAAAAGCATTACGATCTTCATCGCTTAGTTCATTAAGATCGTTAACATGATCTTTATATGCTACCAGGCAACGACCTCTATAAGTTTGTTCCTTAAAAAGGAATGCTCTCGATACACTTAATTGTGCAAATTCAATCATTAAATCATGCAAAGTCTGATTATTTTGGCAATACAGACAATCTTTAGGATCACTCATTTTACTATCTATTTTATGTTAATGTCGTAAAAGTAATAATAAATATTCTATCAAAGGTGCATTTTTTAGCTCTTTTGATTTACCAATTTGTACACATCCTCTTTTTCACCCACAATCCATACCACATCGCCTTCCTGGAAAGGAGCGTTCACATCCGGCGTTCTAAGAGAATTGCCATCACGTTCCATCCCCACAATCAGGCACTTATATTTGTCACGAATACCTGATTCACGGATAGACTTGCCGAGAAAGACAGAATTTAGATTAATCATAAACTGTTTCAAAGTCATGATGCTCTTTTCTAAATCTTTATTTTCTTCAACCACCTCTTCCGTCATCATGTGCTGACTAAATAAGTTTAGCTGTTCGTCAGTACCTATAACCTGAATTTTGTCCAAAGGGAAAAGTCTAATAGAAGCTCCCGGAATATTAATACGTTGCTTTCCTCTAAGAATGGAAACAACATGCACACCATACTTCTTACCTAAATTGAGTTCGGCCAATGTTTTTCCAGCCCAAACAGACTCGCCCGGAATTTCTAAATCGGTAAGGTGCAAGTCTCGCGAAAGCAGACTACCTGCATAAGCCGGTTTTTTACTTCCTATATACTCGGCATGCATATCTCGCAATCGTAAATTCTGAATAAATCTGCGTTCAATAAGGATAGACTGTTTTTTCAGTACTCTTGAATATACCATTAAAAAGACAAGAATTACAGCCACCCCAAGAGCTAATCCTACGGAAGCTTTGAAGAAATGAGCAATAACAAATGCAACAAACGCAACTGCGATCACTACTCTTAAAACAATAGTAGAAACCAACGGACCACGGTTTACATGGTTATCTTCCCACAACGTAACAAATTCTTCGGAATGGTTCTTCTTTACTACAATAGCCCTCAAAAATGGAGATATGCAAAGAACAGTAAAGATTGTGCCACACAATGCACTCCAAAATTGAGGCAAATAATTATGAAATACAGGAGCAACAAAACGGAAGGACAATATAATAACCGCAATACTTATTATAGAATATATAACAATGTTTCGCCCCATAGCCATAAGCAGTTTCTTCCAGTCGCTCTCATAGTTCACTGTTTGCGATCCGGAAGAATAGCGGTCGAGGAACCGTTTCCAGGAACGAGGCAGTGAGCGGTCAACCTTTACGTAAGCAGGTTCGGCAAGACGAATCATATATGGAGTGGCGAAAGTTGTGATTACAGAAACGGCAACTACAATGGGGTATAAGAAATGGCTTGTTACTTTCAGGGTTACACCTAATGAAGCAATAATAAACGCAAACTCACCAATCTGTCCTAAACTGAAACCGGATTGCATGGCAGTTCTCAATGGTTGTCCGGACAAAAGCACACCAGATGTTCCAAAAACAGTTTGCCCCAGAATTACCACAAGTGAGATAACCGCAATTGGCAAAGCATATTCTACAATCATAGAAGGATCTACCATCATACCTACAGAAACGAAAAATATCGCCCCAAAAAGATCTTTCACAGGTTTCACCAAATGCTCTATATGTTCCGCCTCAATTGTTTCAGCCAATATAGATCCCATAATAAATGCTCCAAAGGCCGGAGAGAAACCTACCTGAGAAGCAAGTACAACCATACCAAAGCACATACCCAAAGAAACAATCAGCAATGTTTCATCACTCATCAACTTACGTGTTTTTTTCAGGATTCCGGGAATAAGGAAGATTCCCACAACGAACCAAAGAACCAGGAAGAAAACAAGTTTAGATATGCTGGCAATAAGATCACTTCCCTCAAAACTACTACTTACAGCCATTGTTGATAGTACAACCATAAGAACAATGGCCAGAATATCTTCAAGAATTAATATGCTAAGTACAAGTCCGGCAAACTTCTTCTTCCCAAGTCCTAAATCATCAAAAGCTTTATAAATAATGGTGGTAGAAGACATTGCAATCATTCCACCCAGGAAAATACAGTCCATCCGTTTCCATCCAAAGCCCAGACCAACTGTTATACCAACCAATATCATACAAAAGATGATTGTACAGGCAGCAATGATGGCCGACCCTCCTACTTTCAGTATTTTCTTGAAACTAAATTCCAGCCCAAGGGCAAAGAGAAGGAATATAACACCAATATCCGACCATGTTTGTATATTAGCTGTATCAACAACAGAAGGGGTTAGAAATGTATGCGGCCCCACAAGGAATCCCGCAACAATATATCCCAGGACTAATGGTTGCTTTAATTTCTTAAATAACAACGTGGTTATTCCGGCAGATATAAGAATGAGTGCTAAGTCTGCTATAAGATTCGGTAAATGTGACATCGTATTTTCAGATTAGTTTTCACAAATATACTTTTTTCCGAGCAGAAAGGAAAGTTTCAGACATTAAAAAAAGCGATATTATAGCATTTAGCTACAATATCGCCTGATTCTTAACTATAATAAATACCAAAATTTATTTTCTGAAAGGAGGTTTTACAACCACAGCTTTGATTCCTTTTCCGCGAATGCTGATAAATATTTCAGTTCCCGGTTTAGAATAATCAGTCTTTACATACCCCATTCCAATACCAATCATACGAGTTGGCGATATTGTTCCGGAAGTAACTTCACCAATCTTTTCTCCTTCTTCGTTTACCAATTCGTATCCATGACGGGGAATACCTTTATCTACGACTTCAAACGCAACAAGTTTACGGGTTACGCCCTCTGCTTTTTGTTTTTCAAGGAATGCACGGTTAGTGAAATCTTTGCCATCCACAAACTTAGTGATCCAACCCAATCCTGCTTCCAGTGGTGAAGTAGTATCATTCAAATCATTTCCATAAAGACAGAATCCCATTTCCAGACGCAATGTATCACGCGCTCCTAAACCAATTGGCTTTATTCCATATTCAGCACCGGCTTCAAAAATTGCGTTCCATATTCTGTTTGCGCAGTTGGGATAGAAATAAAGTTCAAATCCGCCTGCACCGGTATACCCGGTATTTGATATAATCACGTTCTCATATCCGGCAAACTCACCTGTTGTAAAGGAGTAATAAGGTATTTCGGACAGATTCACAGACGTTAGCTGCTGCAACACTTTAATAGCCTTTGGTCCTTGAATAGCCAATTGAGCCATTTTATCGGAAGCATTTTCTAGTTCTGCTCCCACGGTATTGTGGCTAACGCACCAGTTCCAGTCTTTTTCTATGTTAGAGGCATTAACCACCAACATGTATTTTTCCGGTTCATAATAATAAACCAGTAAATCGTCTACAATACCACCGTCCTCATTAGGAAAACAGGTATATTGTGCTTTACCAATGGTGAGTGCAGCTACGTTATTGGATGTTACTTTTTGCAGAAAAGCAAGTGCATTAGGACCTTTTACCCAGAACTCTCCCATGTGAGAAACATCAAACACCCCTACTCCGTTGCAAACGGTAAGGTGTTCGTCTATAATTCCGGAATATTCAATCGGCATGTTATAGCCGGCAAATTCGTGCATCTTTGCACCCAAAGAAATGTGTTTGTCAGTAAATGGAGTGGTCTTCATAGTATTAGAATTTATATTTCTTATTTGCTGGCTACAAGCTCAGCTATTTTTATAATCACTTTGGTTGCTTTTTCCATTGACTGTACAGGAACAAATTCATAACGGCCATGGAAATTCAAGCCTCCTGCGAAGATGTTTGGACAAGGCAAACCTTTGAAAGAAAGTTGTGCTCCGTCTGTTCCTCCACGGATAGCTCTTACCTTTGGTTCAACTCCTACAGCTTTCATTGCAGCAAAGGCAGTATCGATAATGTGCATTACCGGTTCAATCTTTTCGCGCATGTTGTAATACTGATCCTTCAATTCAAGAGTTGCAGTTCCTTCGCCAAACTCAGAATTGATTTTGCGAACCAAGTGTTCAACTTCCACCTTACGACTTTCGAACTTTGCACGATCGTGATCACGGATAATATAAGAAACTGTAGTTTGTTCCACTGTTCCGTTAACACCAATCAGGTGATAGAAACCTTCGTAACCTTCTGTGTGTTCAGGAGATTCGTGGCGAGGGAACATTGATATAAATTGATTGGCAATACGTATAGAGTTAACCATTTTATGCTTTGCATATCCCGGATGAACGTTACGGCCTTTAAAAGTAACCTTAGCCGAAGCTGCATTGAAGTTTTCAAATTCAAGTTCGCCTACTTCACCACCATCCATGGTGTAAGCCCAGTCGCAACCAAATTTCTCCACATCAAACTTATGCGCTCCTTCTCCAATTTCTTCGTCCGGATTAAATCCAATGCGAATCTTTCCGTGTTTAATTTCGGGATGTGCCTGCAAATAAGCAATGGCAGTAAGTATTTCTGCAATACCAGCCTTATCATCTGCACCAAGAAGAGTTTTTCCGTCGGTTACAATAAGGTCTTCTCCTTTGTGATCTAACAGCTCAGGAAACATTTCCGGTGAAAGGATAACTCTGTCTTCCTTGCAAAGAAGAATATCCTTTCCGTCATATTTTTCAACGATACGTGGACTAACGTGTTTGCCGCTCATATCGGGACTGGTATCCATGTGAGCAATGAATCCGATAGTTGGAACTTTCTTATCGATGTTTGGAGGAAGTGTAGCAAAAAGGTAACCGTAGTTATCCAAAGATATATCTTCCAGCCCCATAGCTTCCAGTTCTGTTTTAAGATATTCTGCGAAAATCATCTGTCCCGGAGTACTTGGAGTTAAACCGGTTAGCTCATCAGATTGGGTGTCAAAGCTGACATATTTAAAAAAACGTTCTACTAAAGTCATATAATTAAATTTTTATTTTGTTTTTATACTGAATGTAAAGGTAAAAAAAGAGCCACGAATTACAAAGTAATCCGTGGCTCTTTTTATATTTTTAGCCTGCAATGTGTTTTTACTTAAGTTTTCTATGAATAAAAATTAATAATATAGCGGGTTACTATATTATTTTTGTGTTAATCCTAATAAAGTATATAAAAACACCTATTGCAGTAAAATTCAAACTACTGCAGGCTGTTTTTTAATATAAGCCGGGAGATTTTATTTTAGACCCAGGTCTAAGTATTATTTTGATGTACATCATAATAGTAGTTTGATGTACATCTAAGGTATGCTTTGATGTACATCAAACATACACTTAGATATACATCAAAACAAAGATATTACTAGAGAGATTTGTTAATGTTTCAGCTCTTGTTCCTTTTTCATCTTATAGAAGTTCTGAAGCACATAGAATGCTTTCTTCTTCTGACCTCTTTCCGAGATTACTCCTTTACGATTGAAGAAATCCTGAATACCGTTTAACTGGCGACGAGATGAGCGGAAATCCATCAAAATCCATGGAGAAGTTCCGGCAAATCCGTCAACGCGGTTATACATATCGAGCGTGTTTTTATAAAGTTCTTCCTGATACTCTTCCGTCCAACGTTCGGTTTTGTCGCCATGTTTGCCTTGCAATGCTCCTCCCCCGAATTCGCTGATAAAAAATGGCTTGTCATAAGGAATGTCCCATTGACGGGTTTTGCAATCTTCCGGCGTTCCGCCATACCATCCCAGGTAATTATTGAAACTGATTATATCTACATACTTACTCATGTAATCCTTAACCTGACTTACATTTCCTTTTGTTCCGGTTACTTCCATTGCCATGCTTAGTAAGCGAGTATTATCTTTTGCACGAACCTGAGCAGCAAGATCGGCAAGGAACTTATCGCGTGCATCGCTGTGAGGAGTTTCGTTGGCAACCGACCAGATTATAATGCCGCAACGGTTCTTGTCGCGTTCCATCATATCATTTAATTGTGTGGAAGCATTCTTGTAAGTATCCGGATTGCTCCAGTGAATAGTCCAGTAAACCGGTATTTCACTCCAAACCATTAGCCCCATCTCTTCAGCAGCACGAACCATAAATTCATTGTGCGGGTAATGAGCCAGACGAACAAAATTGCATCCCAGTTCTTTTGCCCAGCTTAGCAGAAGCATTGATTCCTCTTTCGAGAAAACACGTCCTTGTCGGTAAGGTGCTTCTTCGTGAATGGATATACCTCTAAGGAAAGTCTTCTTACCATTCAGCAAGATACTTTTTCCTTGTGTTTCTATCTGGCGGAAACCAATCTTATCATTCAGAACATCTTCACCGTTACGAATTACTACATCATACAGTTTTGGCGACTCAGGCGACCATAGTTTTGGTTTAGCTTTTAAAGCAAATACAGCTTTTCCCTCAGCATCAGTCACTAACTTCTTCTGAATCTTTAGCTCGGGAATCTCTACAGAAACTTCTACACCGGCCTTCTTTTCATTTAGCTGAACGTATCCTTCCACCTTGTCATAGCTTCCTTTGGGAAGTTGAACCAGATAATCGTCTACAAATACATCAGGAGTTTCCACAAGCAAAACATCACGTGTAATTCCTCCGTAGTTCCACCAGTCGGAATTCACCGTTGGCACACCTTCCGGCTTACGTTCATTGTTCACCCGAAGAATCACAAAGTTACTTCCCTCTTTAAGTTTGTTGGTCACTTCAAAATTAAAAGGAGTAAATCCGCCTTCGTGAGTTCCAATCTGTTCGCCATTCAGATAAACATTACAGAAGTAATTCACCGCTCCAAAGTAAAGGAATGCTTTGGTACCCGGTTTTGGAGTGTAATTAAAGTCTTTCTTGTACCAAACACTCCCCTCGTAAAAGAAAAGTTTATCGTCCTGAGTATTCCAGTCGCCCGGAACTTTTATCAGCGGAGCAGTATCAAAATTATACTCCACCAAGTCCGATTTGGATTTAGCCTTTTGATTTTTAAAAAAGCCGTTGTTGCTTACATTAAGCCTATAGTCATAATAGCCATTGTCGAAGGGATCCACTATGGAATTCCAGGATCCGTTTAGTGATTGTGTGTGGCGTGCATATACATTATTCAGTATAGTATCAGCTTTCACCAGCGAAAGCGCAGAGATACATGCGAATAAAACCAGCATTAATTTCCTCATAATCTTATTCTTTAAGGTTCTTTTTATAAAATTGTGGAGCAAAGATATACTTTAAAAGATAATCTTTACTCCACAAATAATTCAAAAGAGTGTTATTTTAATTTATTAATACTTTTCTATTTAAAAATGTCGAGGTTCCATTGGTCATACCATTTCAAAACCGGTTTACCATTTTCAAAGAGAATGGGCAGCCATATATAACGAGCATCGATAGGATGTTTAGGAGTCCATCTGTCTGCCATAAAGATATAAGCATCTTTTTTACCTTCCACCTTTTGAATAAAAGTGCTTTGAGAATGGAAAGTCAGTTTAGCATCATTTCCCACACAAGGGTTAGGATATTTTTTCCACGGTCCCCAGATGTTTGTTGCAGAGAACATACGAGCCTCGTTAGGATCCCATCCGGTACAACCGGAAGTAATCATCCAGTACACGCCATCTTTCTTGAATATCGCCGGAGCCTCATTGTGTCCACCTGGGAAAATACGGATATATTTTCCTGAATGACCTAAATAATCGTCAGTCAATTCGGCAATCTGAAGAGTCAGATTCTCTTCAGAAGAATAAATATGGTAAGCCTTTCCGTCGTCGTCCACGTAAATTGTCATATCACGAGACATCTGCCCATCCTTTAAATCTCTTTTAGTAAACAAGCCATTATCCACAGCCTTGTACCATTGCGGAGTCCACCACTCTTTATAATCCTTCACATCAAGAGACATAGCCTTCTGATCATCCGTCATATTCATTGGATAAATTCCCGGATTGGAACGAAACGAACGAATGAATTTATATGGTCCGGTTACTTTATCACTTACAGCAACACCTACACGTGCAGCGGCATATCCTTTTCCTTTAAGTTCTAAGTGAAACCACATCACAAACTTATTCGTCTTCTTATTATATACAACTTTGGGACGTTCAATAATACATCCTTTAGTTATATCGCTCTTCTCATCATCTTCAACACCTAGAGCAATCCCCTGGTTTTCCCAGTTATAAAGATCGGAAGAAGAATAGCAGGTTACCCCAACTAAAGCACTACTGGTATTTTCACTTTTGAACTCTCCAAACCAATAATACTTACCCTGGAAATATAAAGTTCCACCTCCGTGCGCATTAATATGAACACCTTTATCATCGGGCCATACCTTACCCGGATAAAATGATTTATTTACTGTATCTGCCTGAATGCTTAAACAAGCCGCACAAGCGAATAAAACAGGAGTGATAATTCTAAAAAGGCTCTTATATCTCATTCATTAAAATTTAAAGATTATACGCAAATATAGACTCTCAAATTATGTAAATGCACTAAAAATAGCTCTTTAAGTTCCGTTTTTAGACTATTCTCCAATACTTAGACATAAATGATGTATAATTTTAGTTAACTGAGTTATAGTTTCCGGAAATCCTTATATTGAAAGATATAGCAAAAGAAAAAGATAACTTCTTTAATAAATAAATACGTACTAAAGAAAAGAGGTTGCCAATGACAACAAGTGTCAGGCAACCTCTAAAGAAAAGTTATTCTAAACCCTGGAAACTACTCAACTTAATAAACCGGATTCCTATTTTTGCTGATAAATCCGTACGTAATCTATTTCATAGGTTAATGGAAACTTTGTTTGAGAAGGATCTCCCCCATTACGTCCTATTGCAAGATTCAAAAGTAAATATTGCGGCTGATGAAACGGATTACTACCATCCGCATTGATCGTTTTAGAAAGATCAATCTCATTCAATAGCTCATCATCAAGATACAACCGGATAAAATCTTTATCCCAATCCATACGCCAGATATGAAATTTACTTGCCCAATCTGCATCTTTTTCGGTAAAATGGCTTAAGGGTTTATTCGAACCATCCCACTTAGCTTTCCATCTTACATTTGTTCCCCACGCAGCATTGGCCAATATTGAAGGAACGTTGTTTATCCGATAGAACTCCATCAAGTCAACTTCACCGTTCGACGGCCATTCCTTATCTTTACCTAGAGTCCAGATTGCAGGCCAGGAACCGCATGCTGTAGATATCTTTGCCCTAACCTCAACACGTCCGTATAAGAATTCCTTTTTACCCTCGGTCTTTATAGAAGAAGATGTATATTCTGCATACTCTCTTGACGTCTTCCAATTAGTATCTCCCTTCTTATATTCAGGATTCAGGACTTTTTCTCTACGTGCTTCTATAACTAAAACACCTTTTTTGCAATATGCATTTTTATCCTGATACCACTGCAACTCTTCATTGCGGGCAAATCCTTTCTCAAAGCTCCAGATTTTTTCATTGGGCTTTCCTTTATAATTAAATTCTTCGCTCCACACCAGCTTCCACTTTTGTCCAAAAGCCAAAGTTGGAACAAAAAGACATAGCAATAAAAGCTTATACATTTTCATATCTGTATCATTATACTTTTTCATGTTATTTACTAATAAATAAAAGACTAATACCTAAGAAAACGTTAATCAATACTCAAAAAATCTATGTTCACAATTTCTTTTGATATACCCGAACATAATCAACCATATATTGCATTGGGAAAGCGTCATCAGCAGGTGTGCCCCCATTAGCACCAACAGCCAGGTTTAACAATATATATTGCTTTTGCTTAAATGGCCATGTGTAATTAGCAGCAGATCCATTCTGTGTTTGAGACTGTTTTGTGGTATTATACAAAACATCATCTACATATAGATTTATTTCATCTTCATTCCAATCCATACGCCAAATGTGGTACTTCTTAGCCCAATCGGCATCTTTTGCTGTAAAAGCAGAAAATTTTGTCTTTACAGAATTCCACTGAGCAGTCCATGCTTTATCTGTTCCCCATGCTGTATTAGCCAGAATATAAGGTTCACCGCCTATCAGATAGTATTCCAGCAAATCAATTTCACCACATGATGGCCAATCGTACCAATTTCCAAGAGTCCATATAGCCGGCCATGCACCTTTCCCTGTCGGAATTTTAGCCCTTACTTCCAAACGACCATATTGGAAATCAAATTTACTGTGAGTAGTCATTGAAGTAGAAGTGTATTCTGCATATTGGCGATTTGTTTTCCAACTAGAACTACCTGCCACATAATTAGGATTCAGTACTTTTTCTTTTTTTCCTGTAATTACCAAAGTACCATCTTTACATAGAGCATTACCCGACTGATACCATTGCAGTTCTTCATTACGAACAAAGCCATTTTCAAAAGTCCAGTTATTAGTATCAGGAGTACCATTTGAATTGAATTCATCGCTCCAAATCAATTGCATACCATCCTTCTCACTTTCAGGAATAGCCGGATCTGGTTTTGTTTCATCAAAATCGGCAAACTTAAATACCAGCATTAATGAATTCACCTTATTATTTATTGTATAAGAAGTTGAGTTCAGAATCTTAACCGGCAAAACAAATTTCCCGTTTCTTCTTACAATATCATCAGCCAACAATTTATCTTTATGAATGGTGATTGCTAATGAAGAGCCTTTCTTTTCACCAGCTTTCATTGATAATTTATTAGACGATAATTCGTAATAACTATCTGGCAAAAGTTGTGCCTTTTCATACAAACTGCCTTTTTCGGCATTATTTATTAAAGTAGCTAATGAATCTTTATTAATAATCAAGTCAACATTAGCATCCTTATTGGCTACTCTGTTCTGATACAACGCAAGATTCAAATTAACAACTGTATCTTTATTCTCAGAAGAGGCAATTTTCATTGATATGGCAGCATCGGTGCCATTCCAACAATCGACAGATTGTTTCAAACAAAGTAATGATGTATCTACACTATCTGTTGCAAGGTTATCATTGTCACTGCATGCAGAAAATGTAGATATTATCGCAGCCATTGAAATGACTGCGATAAGACTTATAATAGATTTTTTCATAATTTTTGGAAAGGACTTAATCCTTTTCGTCTGTTTCAGGATTAAACACATTCAGTTTTACATCATATATTGCAAATTCTGCCATATTGAAATACTTAGTATTTCCAGTAGTAGCAATTACATTAAAGCGGAAATAGGTAAACTTCTTGCCTGGAGCAACATAGCTTGAAGTATACTCTGAACTGACAGCAGTTGGTAAACCTGAAAGGGTTGTTACAGTTTCCCAATTCTGACCATCATTACTTATCTGTAATTCAACGCTACCTGGTCTTGCAGATGTTCCCGAATTGTTTCGGTTCATATAATAAATCAAAAAGTTTTCATGAGCCTCATTAAAGTTTATCTGGACATATTGAGGCAATGAAATTTGAGGAGAACTCCATCTTGTATGGAAGAAAGTTCCAGAGTTTCCATCAATAAGATTCTTTATCGGACCTTCTGTTGGTTCCTGAGCATTAGTACTTAATTGAGTTTCAGTAAGAGCTATTTTTGTCTTTTCAGCTACAGTTGTAACTGAAGGAGCTGCTCCGGAAGTAGCCTCAACCATATTTATATCGCCACCTTCTTTTGCTGAATTAAATGTCTGGAAATAAAATTTATATGCTCCATAACGGGCTCTTGTATTACTAATAAGCATCTCGGTAGTACCTTTCGATGCTATTTTATACATATCCTTTTTTTGTAATGGATCATAATATTTTATCTGCAAATAAGCAAAATCTCCTGTAGGAGCCTGCCATTTAAGTTTTATTTGTCCTGGTAATGCTTCTGACTGAACTGTTTTAGTATCAATAGAAGCAGGAACACCGGTATACCCAACTATTTCAAATTGCTCAATTTTATCATCACATGCATTCATTAGCAGAAGAAATACAACTGCTAATGAATATATAAATTTTAGTTTCATGGTTTTCATCTTTTAATAATTAATAATACCTGATTACCAACCTGGATTTTGAGTAAGATTAGGATTCTTTCTTATTTCAACATCCGGAATAGGGAATAAATACATCTTATCATCCCAGATACGATTCTTTATAACACGGTTATAAGTATAATTACTATTATCCTTTGAAATTTCCATTCTAACAATACTCTTAAACTTATCACCTTCTTTCCAGCGACGAACATCCCAGAAACGATGTCCTTCGAAAGCTAACTCAACCATACGTTCGCGTTCGTACTTTTTCCAGAAATCAGCATTTGATAATCCAGCAGGGAATGCCGGCATCTTAACATCTTCACGATTACGGATAACATTAACAGCATCTTTAGCAGACATAGTAAATTGTTCATTTGTTGCATCTGCCGAACCTAAATATTTAAATACAGCCTCAGCATAGTTTAAATAAAACTCGCCTAATCTGAAAGTAATCCAGTTGTGTCGTTTTCCACCACTGCTATTTTGAGCACTGATATCAATTGTTCCATCCAAATATTTCTTCAGGTAATATCCTGTTGGAGTAGCACCAGATATAGGTAGACCATTCCTACCTCCAATATATATCTCTAATAAATTAGCATTTGTATTAGGCCATTTCTCTCCATTAACAGCAACTGTCATACTTAATCGTGGGTCTCTGTTTGTATATGGTTTTTGAGGATCATAACCACTTTCAGTTTCATCCCATGCCTTTCCGGTTGTTTTCATTTCATAAGCATCAACCAAAGTTTGTGTAGGACAGTTTCCTGAATTACCATTTTCCATACCAACAGGGAAATTTGTTGTTTCCGGAGAGTTAGTATCACCTAATCTTCTAACAAAAATCATTTCTGAAGCTTTCCAGTTTTCAGTTCCCCATAAAGCTGAATATTTGCCAAGCTTAATTTTATTCAGACTACAATAATCAATTACAGCTTTACTGGCTTCTGCAGCTTTTTTCCACAAAGCCAAATCATTATTTGCATTAAATAAAGGACTTGCCTGATACAAAAGTGTTCTTGCTTTCAATGCCAAAGCCATACCACGCGTTACACGACCTGTTTCAACACTACCTATTGTTGATGCATCTTCTTTTAAATCAGTGTAGTTTATAGGTAGTTTATCAGCAACAGAATCACATTCGTCTGTTATAAATTGGAAAACGGTCGTAGCTGGAGTTCTTTCTAATTTATTAGCCTCATCTTCTGTAAGAACATTTGTTGTAAACGGTACGTCTCCGTATGCTCTGACCAATAAGAAATAATAATAAGCACGCAACAAACGGACTTCATACTGATAACGATTGAAACGATTCATCTGTGCCTGATAGTCTTTATCAAACTTAAGCTCAGAGAAATCAGCATTCGGGAATTCTTTCAGATAATAGTTAGCTTCTCTGATAGCTCTATAGTATCCCCACATTGAATATGAATTCAGCGGTCCCCATGATCCATTATAAAAATCATGAATATTAGACCATGACCATGCATATTCAGATTCATCACATGCAGAACTTAATGAACCGCTTGATGGCAGATCTGAATCAAGATAACTATATATATTAGTAACAAATCCACTAGTACGACCAAAGTCTGTAAAGACATAATCTTTACCATATACTGTATACTCGTGATAGTCCATTTCATTAGTACAAGATGAAAGAGCAAGTACACAACCTAAGCCTATGAATATATTTTTTAATTTCATATTAATACTTTTTTCTGTTTATTGAATAAATCCTTAAAAGCCAAGAGATAGCCCAAAATTCACAGAACGTGTTGCAGGATATGATATTCCCATTGCTTCAGGATCACTGACGTCGATCTTATCAAAGCATAGCAAATCAATTCCTCTTACATAAAATTTAGCATTCTTGATCTTTATTCTTTCTAAGAATGAAGCTGGTAACTTATAATAGATTTCACAGTTACGTAATTTTAAGAATGAACGATCGGCCATCCAAACAGAACTTACTTTTAAGTTATTATCTACAGCTTCTGTTGTTAAACGAGGGAAACGGGCATTTGGATTTTCAGCACTCCATCTGTTAGCATAATAATAATTAGATATAGTAGAGTTACCTACCAAAGGTTGATAAATGCTTACATTTCCTAATATTGCAGTGTAGTTACCTACCCCCTGGAATAAAGCATTAAAACCTAATCCTTTCCATTCCAAACCTAAATTGAAAGAATAATAAATTTCAGGAACGGTTGAATTATATCCCATAGCAACAAAGTCGTTGTTATTGATTACACCATCATTATTCTGATCTTTATATTTTATATCACCCGGTTTTACCTGACCAAACTGCTGTGTTGGACTGTTATTAATATCTGCCTGGTCAACAAAATATCCGGTAGCTTGCAAACCAAATATTTGCCCTACCGACTTACCAGTTGAGCGCAAATAATCATAAGCCTGAGGAGCTTCCAGTTGTTCTTTTATCTTGTTTTCAGAAAGAGTAAACTTACCTCCAAGAGTTAGAGTGAAATCGCCGATATTTTTGTTGTAATCAGCTCCTATTTCAGTACCCCAACTATCAACAATTCCGGCATTTTTATAAGAATCGGAAGCACCCAGTACTGAAGAGTTCTTTCCGGAAGTGTTAACCCAAATATCAGAACGTCTTTCATAGAAACCATCGATAGTCAAAGTTAATCCTTTAAATAAACCTGCATCTAAACCAAGATTATACTTATGAGCTTTTTCTGTTGTACCATTTAAAGAAGGTAAAGCTCCTTCCTGCCAGCTACCATCATTACTAAAATTATCTCTTATAGAATAGCCGCCGCCACCTGTTACAGTTTCGTTCCAATAGCCATTATAAGGAATATTGTCTGTACTTAAGATTCCCCATGAAGCACGAAGCTTTAAGAAATCAACCCAGTTCACATTCTTCATAAAGTCTTCATTAGACATAATCCACGCTAGTCCCAATGTTGGAGAAAGATGCCACTTACTATTTGTTTCAAGAACATTAGAAGCTGAATTCATTAATGTAAAATCAGCATAATAACGGTTTTTATATCCATAGTGAGTATACCAAGCTAAATTCTGATGATAAAATGTCTGGTTAACCCCTTTTGCATTATCATATTTATATGAATACATCAACATTGTATATAAGTTATGAAAGCCAAACTGACGTTGATAATCTATATTTGCCTGAAAATTGAATGAACGATTTTGCCAATCCAACTTACTATCTCCACTCATTTCACTATCAGCCCCTCCTGTATATGTATTATAAGTAGCAGGAGTACCATCATTCTGCCAACTCGCAACGCTTTGGCTACCATATTTATATTCTTTAGAATGATTTTCCCAATAAGAAGCTATATTATCATATCCCAAACGAATAGTACCGCCTAATCCTTTAACAAAATCAGATAAATCTTGCTTTAATGCCATATCTGCATATAAAGCACGAGTATGTCCTTTTGTATAACCACGTGCCTCAGTCAAAGCTATCGGGTTGTAATATCCATTCCAGGTAGCATTACCTCCCCAAAGCCCATCCTGAGTTTTAATAGGGAATGCAGCAGACGGAACTGTATAAAGCTTTGAAATAAGATTATCAGAACCTAATCCCGGACGACTGAATTCATTTAATACTCCCATAATATTAGCTTGCATCTTGGTATTGGGAGATAGATCTATATCCAGATTTGTTCTGAAATTTCCTTTTGAGAATTTCTCTTGAGTAGAATAACCTACATTCGCACTTGAATTAGCAATGAAACCTTGATTACTCTGCAAATTCATCATAGTGTAATAACGCATTCTGGTACTACCACCACGGAAACTTAATGTAGCAATGTCTGAAGCTCCTGTATTTTTGAATGTTTCTTTCCACCAATCTACATTTGGATATAAATAAGGATACTGTCCACTCTTAAATGCATTTAACTCATTCTGTGAATAACGAACAGCTTTACCATCATTTGTCAACGCTTCATTTAACGCACTAGCATATGTATAAGCGTCAGCCATCTCTGGTTTGCGAACTTGCCAGTCAATAGCATGATCATAACTGAAACTTATTTCTCTTGATTTGTATTTACCACGTTTAGTAACAATGTTCAGAACACCATTCACTCCTTTGTATCCATATAAAGCCAAAGCCGCAGCGTCTTTCAAAACATTTACAGACTCAACTTCATCCGGGGTAATGTAATTCAGGACATTCCAGTTATTATCACGTTCCAATCCATCAACCACAACCAATATACCATTATTCCCATTTAGGGTTTTTAATCCTCTGATATACATAGATGATTTCTGATCCCAGGTAGCACCTGTTTTCTGCATATTAGTCAATCCTAAAACGTTACCATATAAAGAATTACCGATAGTCAATGCAGAACGATTGTTTATACTTTCAGAATTGGCTGTTGAAACTGATCCAGTAGACTCAGCCAATGCTTGTTCCAAACCAAAACCATAATTAACTCTTCCTGTAGAAAAATCCATCACAACTGTTACAGACTTACCAGAGTCTCCTACCTGATACATTTTTACGGCATCATTAGCTGTCTGAATCTTCAATACATTTTCTTTGCTAGCCATGATTTCGAATTTACCATCCTTATCAGTAGCTACCTTAACAAACGGATTGTTCACAATTGAAATTAACGCTCCCGATACAGGATTTCCCAGCGGGTCTACAACCCTACCAGTCACATTATTTTCATTCTGCGCCCAACTATTTAAACTTGCACATGCAAATATTGCTAAAGCTATTATTTTATTTTTCATATCAATTCGTTATTTAAGTCAATATACATGTTGTTACTTCCAACCTGGGTTTTGAGTTAATCCATAACCTTTATTGACTTCTGAAGGTGGGAAAGCAGATAAATACCATCTAGGACTAAAGTTTGTCCACCATGAACGGGATTTATTAGTTAACTCAAATTTAGTATAAGTAAACTTAGTAGGGAAAGCTCCACGGACACTTGAACTTTTATCAGACCATGAACCGGAACCTCCATCGGCACGTTGAATCTTCAGACCATGTAAAGCCTTCGTAAACAAATCAGCACGTTTATTTCTAGTCATGTCAAACAAACGAACATCTTCCATTCCTAATTCACAAGCACGTTCACGTAGAATCTCTTCCATAAGAGCATTCGAATCTGTTGTAAGTTGTTTGGTTGGATTTGATTCTACTAAACCTTTTAAGCCAACTCTTGCACGAACAATGTCAACTTGTCTAATGGCATCAGTTAATCTGTTATTCTTTAACAAAGCCTCAGCATAAATCAAATAAACTTCAGCCAATCGCAAATAAGGCCATTCCAGATAATTTCCGGCTAAGCTACCCTTACCTTCTTTATAGAATTTATATAATCCGTAACCAGTAGCATATATACCAGTTTCTTTTTCTGTACTACTTACGTTTTCACGACCGCCTAACCAAAGTTCAACAGCACGGCCACTGTATTTAGCACCATTAACAAGAATTGTTTCGTACAATCTCGGATCACGAATAGGTTTACTATAACTATTATCTGTAAAGAATGGATTTGCAGCAATATTTGAATTATCCCAGGTAAATGGAGTACCATCTGCCATTGGGAACATTTCTACATATTCTTCTGTTGGTGTATATCCTCCATAACCAACCCAATCTCCCCAATAGTACCACCAGTCCCAGTTGTACTTACCAATAATTCTGGTAGAAATCAATAGTTCAGTATTATCTTGTCTTGTAAAATAAGCTGCATTAAATGCACTTCTATAAGCATCGGTTGTTGCTCCTGTAGGTTGCATTAAAGCATAATGTCCTTGTGAGCTTACCTCCGTAAAGAAATCTTCGCATGCTTTTAAACATTGTGTCCACAGTTCTGGTTTATATGCACCATACCACACCTGATGTTTAGTTACAGCATCTTGAGGTTCTTCTGTGCAATAAGGCTGATTATCGTTAAACAAAGGACTGGCAGCAAAAAGAAGAACTTTACATTTCAATCCCATAGCTGCAGCTTTAGTAAAACGACCTTGCCAGTTTGATTCACCATCAGCATCCAAATCCCAAGGAAGAACAGCTGCCGCTTCATCAAGCAAGCGAGTCATGTAGTTAACCGTTTCTTCTACTGTTGCTCTAGGTAATTCATAGCTTGACTGAACATCATAAGATTTATCCAATATTGGTAATCCACCATAATGTCTGAACAAGTCAAAATAACGAGATGCTATAATAACCTTTGCCTCTGCAGCCAAACGTTTTTTCTCGCTATCATCCATATCAGGAACACGCTCTACATTTTCTATGAATAATAAAGATGCTCGTATCGCTACCCAACAATTTTCTTTTGTATATCCAAAACGCGTATCGTCAGCATCATCTTCATCACTTGCTTTATAGCCACCTGAATAATATTTTCTATTTAATCCATCCCATGAATTATGGCTGTGCCAGCAGTCAGAAAGCACTTCAAACATACCAGTGTTCATTTTGCCATCAACCATATTCCAGTTGGTAGCTAACCCATAATAAAGTTTGCTATACGCATTCCAAAGAAAACGACGAGCATATTCAGCCTTTCCAAAAATTGTATCTTGCGTAACAGCAACACCCGGAGCCTTTTCCAGGAAACTATCACCGAATTTTATGTCATCCACACATGACGTAGCCATTGTAGCTACAACAAATGTTCCGATAAACCACTTACTAAAATGTTTCATTTTTATCAAAGTATTAGAATCCAACCTTTAAACCAATATTAAATACTCGAGTTAATGGATAATTTGGGCGATCACTTTGTCTTGATTCCGGATCTCCCCATTTAAATCCTGTAAAAGTCAACAAGTTATATCCATTTACATACAAACGACATTGGTTCATTTTCAATTTCTTCATGAAAGCAAAATCAAAATTGTAACCTAATTCAATGCTCTTCAATCTCAAATAACTAGCATCAATAAGATATAAGTCAGAACCTGCATAATTATTTGATGCATGTAAGCCCGAAATTCTTGGATATTTAGCAGAGTATGTATCTTCAGATGAACGCCATGTCTTATCATATTGATAAAGCAACAAACCTTTGTTGAATGTATCTCCAAGAGGTTGACGGAATTCGCTCAACATACGATCAACATTCCAAGCACCTGTCCATTGCATTGAAAAATCAAATTTCTTCCAGCTTAATCCGAAATTAAACCCGGCTGTATATTCCGGAGAATCTGTGTATCCTAAATTACGAGTAGCATCATCACCTGTAATTTTGCCGTCATTGTTCAAATCAGTATATACACAATCACCAGGTTTTAGTTCAATACCCTGATCCGCTATTTCGTGACCATACTGAGCTTTATATCTTGCATCAGCAGTTTCATCATAGAATCCCCAGAACTTATACATAGATCTTGAACCAATAATACGCCCAGTCTTATACATCCAATTTTCATTTTGCTTCACCTCATTCATATATAAAATCTTGTTGCGTGCAAAAGAAAGATTAGCATTTGCCCAGTAACGGAAATCTTTACTAACCTGATCGTTCCATTTCAATTGAAGTTCAAAACCCTTATTTTGTGTCTTTCCCACATTAACAATAGGAAGTGACATTCCAAGAATATTAGGTAAATAATTAGGAGTCATTAATATATCTTTTCGTTTTTCATAGAAATAATCGAAAGATACGTTCAAATGATCCTTTAATACAGTAAAGTCAACTCCATAATTTTGTTTTGTAGCTTTTTCCCATGTAACATTTGCATAAGATTTAGTTGATTCATATGCACCAGGTTTACTACTTCCTGTATTTGTACCAAAATAATATCCACCACCCAGGTTATAAGCATCTGGAATATATAAGAAACGTTGATTATTACATTTATCATTTCCTACTACACCTAAAGATGCACGCAGTTTCATATAACTAACAACTTTCTTAATAGGCTTAAAGAATGATTCTTCACTAAGAACCCATCCTAAAGAACCTGCAGGGAAAATTCCATAACGATTACCCGGAGCAAAGTTTTCAGAACCATTATATCCGATATTAAATTCTGCCAGATATCTGGATTTCCAATCATAAGTAGCACGACCTACAAAACCTACATATGCAGAAGGTATATCATCATAAGAACCTCCGGGATAGTATCTTTTTGATTGGTTGTACAACACCAAACCGTTCACATTATGATCTCCAAACTTACGTGAATAATTCATACCCAATTCCATATACCAGTCACGCGCTTTACTGAACTGATCGTCCGGTTCGCTATAGCTTAATTGAGAATCAGATCCATTTTTTCTGTAATCAACAGAACCATTTTCTCCTGATATAGGAGTATAATATGCTTTTGAAGAACTTGCAACTTTTTTATTTGCATATTCACTATTGTATGCACCTTTTAATTTTAAAGAAAGTCCTTTAGTAATAAAGTCAAGCTTTTGATTTAAAGCCAAATCGAGATTTAAAACATTAGTAGTTGTTGTTCTGAATCCCTTTCCATAATATGAAGAAAGACCATCAGAACCTGTGAATGGCAAATAATCAGCATTCGATACAACACGTTTTCCATCAATAATTCCGGCACCAGCAAAAGGTACAGCCCAATAAAGCTTACGGAATAATTGGTTTTGGTCTTCTCCTGATTCCGGAGTACGTTTAGATTCTACCCTACCACCGATATTTACAGATAATAAAGTAGACTTAGTTATATCAAAATCAAGATTTGCTCTGTAATTATACCTTTTATAATCAAAATTAAAATCATCGTTCGCATTAAATTGCTTAAACATACCAGCCTGAGTAAACAAACCAGCTGAAACAAAATAACGCATACCTTCAGTTCCACCTGAGATATTAACATTGTGTTGTGACTGGAACGCTGCATTCTTCATACAATAATCAATCCAGTTAATATCCGGATAAAGAATAGGATCTGAATGTGTGCGGAACTTCTCAAGTTGCTCATTACTAAAGGTAGGCACACCACCATCATTTACCTGCATCTCATTATAATATGAAGCATACTGATAAGAATTAGCAAAATCAAGTTGCTTTGTCATAACATTAACCCCGTATGAGCTGGAAAGTGAAACTTTTGCTTTGCCTTCAGCACCACGTTTGGTTGTTATCAGGATTACACCATTTGCACCTCTTACACCAAATACAGCCGTAGCAGAAGCATCCTTAAGAACTGTGATACTTTCAATTTCATTTGGGTCGATTTGTGAGAAGTCACGGTCTACTCCATCAACCTGAATAATTGGAGAAGCATCATTCCATGTAGCAATACCACGAACATAAATATCTGCAGCATCGGCACCAGGTTCTCCTGAATACTGAACAGAAGAAACACCAGTAATCTGTCCTGAAAGAATATTCGAAAGAGAACCAACAGGAGTTTTCAATAAATCATCACCTTTCATTGATGAAATTGCACCTGTAATTGATACTTTCTTCTGAACACCATAAGCAACAACCTGAACCTCCTCCAATACATGTGTATCTTCATCTAATTCAATAGACATAGGAACACCTTTTCTTATTGGAACAATTTTATCTTTATATCCAATAAAAGAAATTTTAAGTCTTGCTGCTCCTTGAGGTAGCTGGAGAATAAAAGTACCATCTAAATCTGTTACAGTACTAACCTTAGTACCTTCAATCATCACATTAGCACCAATGATTGCTTCTCCTTTTGAGTCTTTAACAACTCCAGAAATCTTTTGCGTACTTTGCTGAGATATTTCTAGAGAGTTGTTTTCCGCAAAAAGTCTTAGTTGAAAAGGGGAATAAAGTGCAAATAATAAAACAGACAAACGTATTACCCATTTAACAGGTACAAGCTGTCGTTTACCTCTGCACTCATGAAAAGTTTTTTGTTTTTTCATTTAGTTATAAACTTTAAGATTAAACATCTTTGCTTAATAATCACTTAGCAAATTTATCAATCATTAACAATACTATAGTCTGAATATAGCTATTTTAAGAGGAAAATAGGATATTCTACTACTTTGAGCTATAATTTAACTCCAGAAAATAAGGATTAATGGATTTAACTGAACCGCACAAAATATATAGGGTGATATTTATTGGGCAATAAATAAAAACCATTGGCGAATAATCTAAAATTATTCGCCAATGGTTTATCAGGCAAACCTTATATATTTTTATTCGTTCTCCTCGGGTTCCGGGACAAACGACTCCGGCATATATCTTTCAATATAATCACTTGGCAGCATACCGAATTCCTTTTTGAAACAAGCACTAAAATATTTAGGATCATTAAATCCAACCGCATAAGCTAATTCCGAAATCCGGATTTTCTTTTTCTCTTCTACTATTTTACAGGCAGCTTTGAGGCGAATGTTACGTATAAAGGCCGATGTATTAAGTCCGGTAAGCGATTTTAGTTTTTTGTATAAAGTAGATTTACTGGAACCCATTTCTTCTATAAACTGCTGCTGGTCGAATTCTGAATCGTCAAGATGTCTGTGAACACAGTCAATAGCACGTTGCAAGAAGTCTTCATCCATACTTGTATAGTTTAGCTCTTTCATTTCAAAAACCAATTGTTTCTTGAAATCCTTAGCTACCCTTTCTTTATTCTTCAGCAGATTCTTAATTTTAGCATGCAATACAGTAAGCTTAAATGGTTTGCTTATAAATCCATCGGCTCCGGAATCGTAAGCTTCAATTCTATCCTCCTCTTTATTCTTTGCTGTAAGAAGAATCAAAGGAATATGGCAAGTTTCGAAATTATTCTTTATGTGTTTACAAAACTCTATACCATCCATCTCCGGCATCATAATATCTGATACAATAAGATCAATATCTTCATTCTCAACAATGGAAATACCCTCCTTGCCGTTTTGCGCTGTAAGTACATTATATTCTCTACTTAATAATTGAGTCATTAGCTGCAACAGTTCCTCATTATCTTCAATAACCAGTAAAGAATGAGATTTTGCCTCAGTAGTTTTTTCCGGCTCCGGAACAGAAAGTTCGAGATCTGAAATGGTTCCTTCTGAAGATACATCCTTCATCTCATCTATTTCATCATCACTATAGAATGAACAATCTATTGGTATCTTTACAGTAAAAGTAGTACCTCTGTCTATCTCACTTTCAGCAGTAATAGTCCCCTGATGCAGTTCTACCAGATCTTTAGTCAAAGAAAGTCCAATTCCTGTGCCAATGGTATTAAAGCGGCGATAATCTCCTTCATAAAAACGCTTAAATAAGATCTTCATTTTCTCCGGAGGAATACCCTTTCCATTGTCTTTTACAGTAAGTATTGCATATTCCTTATTTGAATCACAACTCAGATTTACCTGAACAAATCCGCCTTCACTATTATATTTGGAAGCATTCGACAGCAAGTTATATACTATCTTGTCTAACTTGTCAGGATCAAAATATCCCATTATATTTTCCGGATCGCAAACTACCGACAAATGAATCTTCTTCTTTTTCATCAAAGGACGAAGGCTCTCTACCTCTTTTTTCAAGAACACCGCCAGATTATCGTTAGACACCTTTAGCTTCAGATTACCTGTTTCGGCTTTTCTGAATTCAAGAATCTGCTGCAACAAACGAATCAGACGAGAGATGTTATTCTGCATCACACCATAATGTTCGCGGTATTGAGGAGAAATCATCTTCAAATCATCAACCGTTGCCGAGATAATAGTCAGCGGAGTTAAAAGTTCGTGAGTAATATTTGTAAAGAACTGCAATTTAGCATGGTTTACTTCCTCTGATTTTATTTGCTCCATTTGCTGCAATTTCAAATCATTTTTCAACTGCATTCTGTTCTTCGCAGCCTTCAATGAAAAGCGAGCTATTAATGCAATAATAACTATATAAATAAGGTAGGCCCACCAAGTAGCCCAGAAAGGAGGAAGAATAACAACTTCCAATACTGTTTCTGTTTCATTCCACACGCCATTTTCATTCGTTGCCTTCAACCGGAATGTGTAAGTTCCACTCCTCAGATTATTATAATTCGCAAAACGATGCAATGCATCCGTGTACTGCCAGTCCTTATCAAATCCTTCCAGCTTGTAAGCATACTTATTTCCTCTTGAGTTATTATAAACCAGAGCAGCAAATTCAATTGTAAAGTTCTTATATTTATAAGGAAGCTCTATTCTCTTTGTAAATTCCGGAGTCTCTTCAGAAATTCTATTTCTAAGTTCATTTTCCAGCGTTCCGAAGCTTTGATTAAGAATCTTTATATCTGTTATAACAACAGGTACTTTCATCACATTTTCTTCCATTCTGTCAGGAAAGAAACTGTTGTATCCTTTATATCCACCAAAAAACAATTCTCCGTTCTTATTAAAGGAAGAATTCTGAATAAAGAAATTATCCTGCAAACCATTGGCTGTTGTATAAACACGGAAACTCGATTCTTTAAGATCCTTTTCAACACGTAACCTTACAAGACCATAATTTGTACCAAGCCAAAGATTTCCTTTCTTATCCTGTTGTATGCTACTCACAACATCTCCCGGAAGATTTATAAGTTTATTAATAGAGATAAAAGTATCCTTTTCTCTATCATACAAATTAAGTCCTCCCCCTTCGGTTCCAAGCCATAGTCTTCCTATATTATCCTTAAACAGACATAAGGCATCCAGACAATTCAGTTTATTGTTACTCAACGAATATTGAGCAAACTTCGTTAATTTAGGATTTTGTAGATTTCCATAAAGACGTATTACTCCATAATTCCCAGTACCACACCAAATAGTTCCATCGTTATCTTCGCAGAGAGAACGAATTGTACTACGACTAAGATCTTTATTATTAACTAAAAGAGTATTGAAAATATACCCTTTACCATTATTATACCTAACGCATAAACCACTACGGGTACCAATCCAGCAGTTGCCTTTCCTATCTTCCTTTATAGCAGAAACACAAGATTCTTTTAAAAAAGGAGTATTCTCAGGTAACATTACCTTTACCTTCTGCCCTTTCTTATAAACATAGATACCTCCATCATAAGCACCGATCCACAATTCATTTGTTTTTTTTATGCGAACAATCGTGTTGACTGTTGGCATACTACCTATATTAGAGAATTCCGGAATCTTAGGATAATAGTTACAAACATTACTTTTCGGATTGTATACAGCCAATCCATAAGTACCTATCCCCATCCAAACCAGTCCGTCGTCATCTACATAAAGACTTTTCACAGAATTTGTAGGCAGTTCACTCTTTATAGATTCAATATTATATTGATTAAAGTGCGTTTGTTTAGTGCTTACCCAGCATACTCCACCTCCAATTGTTCCCATCCACATCATTCCAAAACGATCTCTAATAATAGAGTTTACTTCATTACTAATCAATGGATAGCGTTCACTTTCGGGAAGATAATTAATAAAATACCCCGATCCGTCCTGCGAAGTGATACTAAGTCCGCTACGTGTACCCACCCAAAGAGTATGAGTATTCAAATCCTCTGAAATTGAATAGACAATGTTATCCGACAAGCTATTAGGATTTCCATTCTGATGAACGAACTTCTTCCAACGCAAATGTTTCATATCATAAGGGTTCTCTAACAAGAACAGCCCCTCATTCCATGCACCAACCCATATCCTTTTTTTGTAATCTTCATAAATAACATGAGCTGAATTATGATTATTCATTTTAGGATATGCATAGTACCTTTTAATCTTAGTATCATATCTGTAAAGTCCGGCCGACCACGTACCAATCCAGATATTTCCTTTCGAATCTTCAATAAGAGACTTAATAGCAGTTGGACTCAATACACCATTAGTCTTCGAATTAACCAGAACTTCAAAAGAATCGTTCTGAGGAATATATCTGCATAAGCCAGAATCCGTACCTACCCAAACCGTATTATCTTTGCCAATTAGCAAACATGATATTGCATTGTTTGCAATTCCGGGAATAAAAATCTTACGTATTACACCAGTCTTCTTATTCAGAATATTTAATCCGTCGAGTGTACCTATCCATAAATTATGGTCATTGTCGTCGGCCAGGCAAAGGATATTATTGCTTGTGAACAATTCCGGTGTGTATAGATTGGCCTTATAAGTTTTTACCTGATAACCGTCATAAAGACACAAACCACTTCTTGTAGCAATCCATATATAACCGTCTTTATCCTGAAAAACCTTTTGCACTTCATCAGTAGGTAAGCCATTGAGCGTAGAAAGCTGTTTAAACTTTAAATGCTGAATAATTTCATTTTGAGAATTTGCCCAAAATGGAAAAAGCAATAAAAGTAAAAATAAAGATACTTTCTGAAATTTTGAGTAGTTGATATTCTGCATAAATAGATTTAATGATTACGCAAAGATATACAGAATGGAATTTAATGAGGTCAAATTATTGGTAAATAAGTTCTGATAATAGATAAACCACCAGAATACCTATTGTTAAATACAAGAAGAACAACTTGTTAGAAATCAAAATAACAAATATAAATATTGATAAACAAAGCATTACAGTTTCATGCTATATTACTAAATATGCTTAATCTGTACAAGAAAGACCCTCTTTTATAAAAACTTTATTTTAATAGCAATGTTTTTTCTTTAAAAGGATAAAATGTCACATATTATTTTATCTTTGCAGTAACAATTTAAATTTTTGATAAAATGAAAATAGAAAAGATTGTAGGAAGAGAAATTCTCGATTCAAGAGGTAATCCAACTGTAGAAGTTGACGTAATATTAGAATCTGGTATTGTAGGCAGAGCTTCTGTCCCATCAGGTGCATCCACAGGTGAAAATGAGGCAATAGAATTGCGAGATGGCGTTAAGGCCCGCTATGGAGGTAAAGGTGTACAGAAAGCAGTTGATAATATAAATAAGATAATTGCTCCTAAGTTGATAGGAAAATCAACGCTTGATCAAAGAGGTATTGATAAAGCTATGATTGAGCTGGACGGAACAAAAACCAAATCAAAACTCGGAGCAAATGCCATTTTAGGCGTATCACTGGCTGTAGCAAAAGCCGGAGCTGCTTATCTGGACTTACCACTTTACCAATATATCGGAGGGGTTAATTCTTATGTATTGCCTGTACCGATGATGAATATCATTAACGGAGGATCGCACTCCGATGCTCCAATTGCTTTTCAGGAATTCATGATCAGGCCTATTGGTGCACCATCTTTTAAAGAAGCATTAAGAATGGGAGCTGAAGTTTTCCATGCGTTGAAAAAAGTACTTAAAGACCGTGGATTAAGTACAGCCGTGGGCGACGAAGGAGGTTTTGCTCCAACGCTCGAAGGCACTGAAGATGCGCTTAATTCCATTATTGCTGCTATTAAGGCAGCCGGTTACACTCCTGGCAAAGATATAACTATCGGTTTAGACTGTGCATCATCAGAGTTCTTCAGCAATGGAACCTATGACTACACCAAATTTGAAGGTGTAAAAGGTAAGAAAAGAACTTCTGAAGAGCAAGCACTTTATCTGGAAGAATTAATTAAAGGATTCCCTATCGACTCTATAGAAGATGGAATGAGTGAAAACGATTGGGAAGGATGGAAATTACTTACTGATAAAATCGGAGATAAATGTCAGCTTGTAGGCGACGACTTGTTTGTAACAAACGTAGATTTCTTATCAAAAGGTATTGAACTAGGTTGTGCAAACTCAATATTAATCAAAGTAAACCAGATTGGCACACTGACAGAAACTCTGAATGCTATTGAAATGGCCCACCGCCACGGATATACTACGGTAACCTCTCATCGCTCTGGCGAAACGGAAGATGCTACGATAGCTGATATTGCTGTAGCCACAAACTCCGGACAAATAAAGACTGGTTCATTAAGCCGTTCTGATCGTATGGCGAAATATAATCAGCTGCTCCGCATTGAAGAAGAATTAGGAGATTTAGCTGTTTATGGGTACAAACGAGTGAAATAAATGCAATGAATTGAAAGTTAAAGAACTTTCATAAAACAAATAAGCCTCAAAATCCAAATCGGTTTTGAGGCTTTATTTGTTACTCATTTACTATTTCTTTATTGTGAGAAAAGTTCATCAGGAACCTTTCTTTCCACAATTTTAATATACTCAGTTCTGGAATTTCAACCTCCGTTCTACGAAGAATAACCAATCCATCCTTTTCTAATTGATTCAGGCATTTGGATACAGATAAACGTGTCTCACCCATAATTGCAGCAAAATCTTCCATTTTAATCTTCAGCTGCTTTTTACCATAAGGTTTTTCACATCGGGCCAACAAGAAATCAACTATTTTTGTTTCCAGACAGGAATAGGTAAATTGCCACAACCTATCATGATACTGCTGTACCCTATTAGACAGGATATTACGGAAATTCAAACGAAAAATGTCATGTTTATCAAGCTCAGTTAGAATAAAAGACTTATCTATAGAAACAATATCAACATCTGTTTCTGCAGTACAAGTAGAGAAGTAACACGTTTTAATTCCAAAAAGAGAATAGAATCCAACGAGATCAGGAGCTGACTGGAATTCTTTTAACACAAAATTATTATCCTTATCGGTAGACTCCAGCATTATTTCACCTTTTAATAAAAAGGTAAGTTCATTACAAGGGTCACCGCTCCTCAATATAACACTTCCAGCTTTATATTTCTGAAAATGAAATTTCACTTTTCCAACGATTTTTGTGATTTCATCTTCACCTAATCCTTGGAAAAGAGGCATTTTTAGCAAAGTCTCGTACATAGTTTCCATAACAACCATTTTTGGTATTACAGTTATAAAATAGTCTAATTCTAGTTCTTTACAAATATATTGATAAAATTTGATTATATTCATTTACACGCTCTTCTTTTTTTGTTTTTTATTGTTTCTTAAGCATGATTATTTTCTATATAGTAAAATGTTGTAAAATGCATAAAAATATAATATCTTTGCATTTAAAAAATAATTAGATATGTTTGCAGCATTTGATATTCAGGATATGATTAGTGCATTTATTGTACTATTCGCAGTAATCGATATTATTGGTTCTATTCCAATTATTATAGATCTTAGAGAGAAAGGACGTGAAGTAAACGCCATTAAAGCAACTGTATACTCGGGAGCACTAATGGTCGGCTTTTTCTATGCAGGTCATTTATTGTTAAGCCTCTTCCGGGTAGACATAGAATCGTTTGCAATAGCCGGTGCACTCATTATATTTTTTATGGCACTGGAAATGATTCTTGACGTTGAAATATTTAAAAACACAGGTCCCATTAAAGAAGCAACGCTTGTTCCTCTTGTATTCCCTCTATTAGCGGGAGCCGGTGCATTTACCACCTTATTATCACTACGTGCAGAATATGCCAGCATAAATATCATGATAGCCTTAATACTCAACATGATCTGGGTATATATTGTTTTAAAGCTAACAGGAAAAGTAGAGAGATTTCTAGGAAAAGGAGGCATTTATGTTATCCGTAAATTCTTTGGTATTATCTTGCTTGCTATTGCTGTAAAACTGTTTACTGCAAACATTACCAACCTGATCACAGTTCTTCAAGGCGGTTTATAGTAACTAACATAAATATCACTGAACCCGGCTATTTTAATAAACAGCCGGGATTTTTTATGCCCAAAAGCAAAAAAAACGAGCAAACAACACTGTTTTATCTCAAAAATTATTATTTTTGGAGATAGCAACATTAAATTGTAACCATTAAAATAAATAATAAACCTTTTAAAAGCCTATATAACTATGAGTTATCTGCGATTTGACAAAACTCTCATGATTAATCTTGAAGAATCTTTACCTAGAGAAATTCTTCGGACCAATAAATCGGGAGCATATCATTGTACAACAATAGTCGATTGCAACACAAGAAAATACCATGGATTACTAGTGATTCCTATTCCAGAAATGGACGACGAAAATCATGTTTTACTCTCTTCTTTAGATGAAACTGTTATTCAGCACGGAGCTGAGTTTAACCTTGGTTTGCATAAATATCAGGGAGACAACTATAGCCCCAAAGGGCATAAATACATCCGTGAATTTGATTGTGAAAAAATCCCTATTACAACCTACCGTGTAGGTGGAGTTGTTCTTACCAAAGAAAAAATCTTTGTTCATTATGAGAATAGAATATTGATTAAATACACATTAGTAGATGCACATTCTGCTACTACTCTTCGTTTTCGTCCACTTCTCGCTTTTAGAAGCGTACGTCAGTATACTCATGAGAACCCACATGCAAACAGAGAATATCAGGAAGTTGCAAATGGTATAAAAACCTGTATGTACCCAGGGTATCCTGAATTATTTATGCAGCTAAATAAGAAAAACGAATTTCATTTTGATCCTTATTGGTACAAAGGCATAGAATATACCAAAGAACAAGAAAGAGGATACGATTTCAACGAAGACCTCTATGTTCCCGGATATTTTGAAGTTAATATTAAAAAAGGAGAAAGCATTATTTTCTCTGCCGGTATATCTGAAGCATCGACAAAAGACATGCTCGATAAATTTGAGGAACAAGCTGAAAGACGTACTCCACGCGACAGTTTTTTCAACTGTCTGAAAAACTCTGCTCACCAGTTTCACAATAAACAAGGTGGTAAGCACTATCTTTTAGCTGGATATCCATGGTTTAAATGTCGTGCTCGTGATATGTTTATTTCCTTACCGGGTTTAACACTTGCTCTCGACGAAGTTGACGAATTTGAATCGGTAATGGAAACAGCTCAGCAAGCAATAGAGAATTACATAAACAACCGCCCGCTGGATTGTAAAATATACGAGATTGAAGACCCGGATGTATTACTTTGGGCAATATGGGCTATACAGCAATATGCAAATGCAACATCGCCGGAACAATGTAAACAAAAATACGGTAATCTTCTAAAAGACATCATCGAGTTTATCCATAAAGGTAAACACGATAACCTGTTCTTACATGATAACGGATTGCTATACTCAAACGGAGAAAACAAGGCTATTACATGGATGAATTCTACAATCAACGGTCGTCCTGTAACTCCAAGAACCGGATATATTGTTGAAGTAAATTCCTTATGGTACAATGCACTCCGTTTTGTAGCCGGGATGATGCATGAAGGAGATAAAGCCGAATTGATACTCGCCGATTCACTAGATGAATTAGCAATAACAACGGCACAATCTTTCATTGATGTATTCTTAAACGAACACGGTTACCTGCTCGATTATGTTAACGGACAACCATCCGACTGGAGTGTACGTCCCAACATGATATTTACCGTGGCATTTGAATACTCACCCCTTAAGCCAGAACAAAAAAAGCGAATTCTTGATATTACAACCAGAGAGTTACTCACTCCAAAAGGACTACGTTCGTTAAGTCCCAAAAGTATCGGATATAACCCCAATTATGTAGGACCGCAAATATTAAGAGATTACGCTTATCACCAAGGCACGGCATGGCCATGGTTAATGGGATTCTATATGGAAGCATACCTTCGTATATACAAAACAAGCGGAGTTTCCTTTATTGAACGCCAACTAATAGGATTTGAGGAAGAAATGAGAAAGCATTGCATTAGTTCTATACCAGAATTATTCGATGGCAACCCTCCTTTTAAAGGACGAGGAGCAGTATCATTCGCTATGAATGTTGCATTAATCTTACACGTATTAAAGCAACTTAATAAATACTATTAATAAGAGGAGGAAATAAAGATGAAAGTTTTAATGTTTGGATGGGAGTTTCCCCCTCATATTCTAGGAGGCCTAGGAACAGCCAGTTTTGGGCTTACACAAGGTATGTCTATGCAGGAAGATATGGAAATAACCTTTTGCATACCCAAACCTTGGGGAGATGAAGATCAGAGTTTTTTAAAGATTATAGGTATGAACAACACTCCGGTGGTCTGGAAGGATGTGAATTGGGATTATGTTAATAGTCGCGTTGGTGGCTATATGAATCCTCAGGATTACTATGATTTACGAGACCATATTTATGCCGATTTCAATTATCTTCATACCAACGATTTAGGTTGTATTGAATTTTCCGGTCGCTATCCGGATAACTTACAGGAAGAAATTAATAATTACTCCATAGTAGCTGGTGTTGTTGCCAGGCAGCAACAATATGATATTATTCATTCGCATGACTGGCTAACATATCCTGCCGGTATTCATGCTAAACAAATTTCAGGAAAGCCACTGGTTATCCATGTGCATGCAACTGATTTTGACAGAAGCCGTGGAAATGTAAATCCCACAGTTTACTCAATAGAAAAGAACGGAATGGATCATGCCGATCACATCATGTGTGTTAGTGAGCTAACCCGTCAAACAGTTATTCATAAATACCATCAGGATCCACGAAAAGTAACTACCGTGCATAATGCCGTATCTCCTTTATCTCAGGAGATTATGAATATTGTTCCTCAAAAGAGTAAAAAAGAAAAGATTGTAACCTTTTTGGGAAGAATAACCATGCAAAAAGGCCCGGAATACTTTGTAGAAGCTGCGGCAATGGTTCTTCACAGAACAAAAAACATCCGTTTTGTGATGGCTGGCAATGGCGATATGATGAACCAAATGATCAGTCTGGTAGCAGAACGAGGTATAGCCGACCGTTTCCACTTCCCCGGATTTATGAAAGGGAAACAAGTTTACGAAGTACTCAAAGCCAGCGATGTATATATAATGCCTTCGGTTTCGGAACCTTTCGGTATTTCTCCATTGGAAGCAATGCAAGTTAGTGTGCCAACAATTATCTCGAAACAATCGGGGTGTGCTGAGATTTTAGACTATTGTATCAAAACCGACTATTGGGATATTCATGCTATGGCCGATGCTATTTATTCCATTTGTACCTATCCTGCTATGTATGATTACTTAAAGACAGAAGGTAAAAAAGAAGTTGATGCAATAAAATGGGAAAACGTAGGTTATAAAGTACGTTCCATTTACGACAACATTTTACAGAATTATAGATAATATAAAAATATAATCAATATGAAAACAATCTGTTTATACTTTCAAATACACCAGATTTTTCATCTGAAGAGATATCGATTCTTCGACATAGGAACAGATCACTATTACTATGACGATTACGCCAATGAAACTAAATTAGGTGATATTGTTGAGCGTTCTTATAAACCGGCTATCGACACTTTAACAGAGATGGTTAAGAACTCAAACGGAGCTTTCAAAGTAGCCATTTCTCTATCCGGAGTAGCCATGGAATTATTGGAAATGCATGCTCCCTGCGTTATTGACAAACTAAAGGAATTGGGAAAAACCGGCTGTTGCGAGTTTTTGGCCGAAACATATTCCAACGGACTCTCTTCATTGATCGATGAAACTAGTTTCCGTGAAGAAGTTCAGCATCAATGCAGAAAAACGAAACAACTTTTTGGTCAGGCACCAACCGTATTCAGAAATACAGGACTTATTTATTCTGATGAAATTGGCAGCACAATAGCCGATATGGGATTTAAAGGAGTGCTAACTGAGGGAGCAAAACATATTTTAGGATGGAAAAGTCCTCATTATGTATATCATTGTGACCAAGCGCCCGAGCTTAAGATATTATTCAGAGACTACAAGCTTTCAGATGACATCAGCCTTCGGTTCTCAAATCATGAATGGAGCGAATATCCTTTGTTTGCTGATAAATACATCAATTGGATTGATACTCTGCCAAAAGAAGAAAAAGTAATCAATATCTTTATGCCTTTAGATGCCATTGGTATTTCACAACCTTTATCTTCAAACATTCTGGAATTTATGAAAGCACTACCAGGTTGTGCAAGTGCAAAAGGAATCACATTCTCTACTCCGTCAGAGGTTCTTTCCAAATCCAAATCAATCTCTCCTATCGAGGTTCTATATCCAATATCCTGGCTGGACGAAGAAAGAGATATAAGTGCATGGTTAGGAAACAGTCTTCAACGTGAAGCATTTAATAAACTATATAGCTTATCTGAACGTGTCAGACTGTGCCATGATAAAAGAATCAAGCAAGACTGGGACTATTTACAGGCTTGTCACAACTTCCATTTCATGTCAACTAAACATACCGGCCTTGGTATCGACAGAGATAATTATGACTCAGCCTACGAGGCTTTTTCAAATTACATGAATGTTCTGGCCGACTTTATCAACAGAGTAAACTCTCTTTATCCGGAAGATTTGGATAACGAAGAATTGAATTCCCTGCTTACAACGATAAAAAATCAAGGAGACGAGATTGACACCTTACGTAAGAAGATTGATATGCTGGAACTCAGCAAGGTAAATCAAGAAAAAGCAGTTACCAAAACAACAAAAGAAAAGAAAACTAAAAAAGTAGCGAAGAAAGAATAGGAAAATCGATCATAAAAAAAGCAGCTCAAATTGAGCTGCTTTTTTTATGATATTTATTCTTTATCATAAACTTTATCGTAAAACTCGTTGAAAGCATCAATGTAATTATCCGGAGACTGAAAATCAAGAACCGGAATATTCTTACTACGAGCATAATTCATCACGTCTTCATTTACATGCTCACTGTTTTGAATAACTCCGTCAGAATAATCGATAGCAAGCTTAATCAAACCAGCATAATCAACATCACCCTGAACAGAAGATAAATCTACACCTTGCAAGTCTTTCATCATTATTTTAGAGGCAAAATCCTGAGAAAGTTTGTTTTTAAAATCATCCTCAAATACAGAGAATACAATTTTCACATCACGAAACGATGGTTCATCTTTGTATACAGTCTTAATGTATAGAGGAGCCAATGCCGACATCCATCCATGACAGTGAATAATATCCGGACACCAACGAAGTTTCTTTACCGTTTCAATTACACCACGGGCATAAAATATAGCTCTGCTGTCATTATCATCATATTCATTTCCATTTTCATCTGCAGCTTGTAATCTGTGTTGAAAATAATCATCATTATCAATGAAGTATACCTGCATTCTGGCAGCCTGAATCGAAGCTACTTTTATAATCAACGGATGATCTGTATCATCAATGATCAGGTTCATTCCCGATAGGCGAATCACTTCGTGCAATTGATTTCTGCGCTCATTGATATTACCCCACTTAGGCATAAATGTTCTGATTTCTCTTCCCTTCTCCTGAATAGCCTGCGGAAGAAATCTTCCAACGTTAGCCATTTCGGACTCGGGCAAGTAAGGAGTAATCTCTTGTGTAATAAATAAAACCTTGTTAGCCTTCATCTTTTTATTATCTTTCTCATAAATATTCTGCAAAGATATAAAAAAAAAAGCGCATTTATGCAAGTTTTATCCTTCAATAACATCTCACTAATTATTAAGTTTCTATTAATCAGCACATAAGCCTTAAAATCAAATTAAAACAAGCAAGAACATTTCATTATATAAATTTCAAAAAATTCTTCGTTATGTGATAAATATTAGCTTATTTTGCACCGATTTTTAAAACAACAGATTAAACAATCAAAATTAAAAATGAAAATTGTACACACTATCAATGAGTTGCAGTCAGAGTTATCTGCACTTAAGGCTCAGGGTAAAAAGGTTGGGTTAGTCCCTACTATGGGCGCTTTACATGCAGGACATGCCTCATTAGTAAATCGTTGCGTAAAAGAAAATGATGTAACCGTAGTGAGTGTATTTGTAAATCCCACTCAGTTCAACGATAAAAATGATTTAATAAAATATCCACGTACTCTGGATGCCGACTGCAAACTATTAGAAGCCAATGGTTGCTCTTTTGTTTTTGCCCCATCGGCAGAAGAAATGTATCCGGAGCCTGATACTCGTCAATTCAGCTTTGCACCGCTTGACACAGTTATGGAGGGAGCTTTCCGTCCCGGACACTTTAACGGTGTAGCACAAATTGTAAGTAAACTTTTTGATGCAGTAAAACCAAACCGCGCATACTTCGGCGAAAAAGATTTTCAGCAACTGGCCATCATTCGTGAAATGACTAAACAGTTGAACTTCAATATAGAAATTGTAGGTTGTCCAATTATTCGTGAGGACGACGGACTAGCTCTAAGCAGCCGCAATTCACTATTATCTGCTGAAGAACGTGAAATAGCATTAAAAATATCTCAAACATTATTTAAAAGTCGTACCTTTGCAGCAGATCACTCAGTGAGTGAAACAATTCACTTCGTAGAAGAATCAATTGCCGCTGAGAATGGGCTACGCCTGGAGTATTTTAAGATTGTTGATGGTTACACATTGCAGGACTTGAAAGACTGGGCAGATACAAATTATGCAGTGGGCTGTATCACAGTGTTCTGTGGAGAAGTCCGACTGATTGATAACATAAAATATAAAGAGATTTAATTAAAAAGACCAACCTTATGATGATTGAAGTAATGAAGTCAAAGCTACACCGTGTACGTGTAACAGAGGCTGATTTAAATTACATGGGTAGTATTACAATTGACGAAGATTTAATGGATGCGGCCAACCTCATCGCCAATGAGAGAGTACATATCGTAGATAACAATAACGGTGAACGTTTCTCAACTTATATTATAAAAGGCGAACGTGGTACAGGCAAGATTTGCCTGAATGGTGCAGCTGCCCGAAAGGTACAAGTTGGAGATATCATTATCATCATGTCTTATGCCATGATGGATTTTGAAGAAGCTAAAAGCTTTAAGCCGACAGTGGTTTTCCCCGACACCATGACCAATAAATTAGTTGAATAAATTACATTCCTGATTTATATAGCATAAAAAAGTCCTGCTACAGATATTCTCTATAGCAGGACTTTTTTTAAAATATCATTTATAAACAAAGATGTTCTATCAACACTTTTGTTCCTATACCAATCAATATAAGTCCACCCCACAGTTCTACTCTCATATTGTGTTTGCATCCAAAGAATATTCCGAACAGTAAACCAAAGACGGACATTACAAAAGAAACAAGACCTATAATCAGTATCGGTGAAATAATGCTATTAACCGTTTTCATCCCCATAAAGGCGAAAGACACACCCACTGCAAGGGCATCCAGACTTGTTGCTATAGCCAATGTAAAAACAACCTTTAAACTAGCCGGATTAAAGTCACTCCTGCACTCTTCGTCCTTAAACGATTCCCATATCATTCTTCCACCAAGAAAAGCAAGAATAAGGAAAACCAGCCAATGGTCTACGTTCTCTATCAAATGGCTGAACCTGCTTGCACCAAACCATCCTAAAAAAGGCATTAAAGCCTGAAAAAAACCAAAGAAGAAAGCCATCGTAAGGATATTACCCCAGTGAACTTTCTTAAAAATAATACCACTTGCTATTGACACAGCCAGGCAATCCATTGCCAGCCCAACAGCAAGCAGCCAGTTTTCTAAATTTGTCATTATTATAAAGGTAACTTATAAATCAAAGAGTATGTAATGCCAAAGTTTGATGACTTATTTTCTCCAAACCCGGGAATGTACCAAGGTGTTGAATTAACATTATCTTTCACGCTAATCTTAGCTTTGTATCTCAAAGACCATCCCATTAAAACGTTTTTAAATACTTCGGCCCTGATACCGCCAACCAGTTCCATCCAATGAGCAGTAGTTTTCTCTCCTGTGTATTCAAAAGGTACTTGTCCCGAATAGATATCATCATCAAGTCCGGCACTTTTCACATCATAGCTCAAAGCCGTAAAGCCATACCGGGCTCCAATATACATGTGACTTAAGTTCTTTTTCTTGAACATTAAGTTGTAATCCATACCTATTCTGAAATATGGAGCCGACGATTTATAGGAAATATTATTATTATCTTTATCTACTTTTCCATAACCCAATTCCACAACCGGGAAAAAGCGATTCTTGAGATTTACATCAACACTAACCTCAGAATTCAAAAAATCACCCCCAAACGCTTTGCTTCCTATTCCGTACAAGTCAACCCCAACAAAAGTACCATTATACAATGGAAACACCTCTTTAGGTATCTTACTAATTACTTTCTTCTGTCCTTTCCTCAGCACTTGGCGTTGTTGTTGAGCAAGAGCAGGAAAAGTGACCACGAACAAAGCAAGTGCACTAATAATAGATGCGAATATTTTCTTTTTCATTGATATTAACTTCCGAATTTACTATTGCGATAGAATCTATTAAATGTTTGGTGTGTTCCACTTTATCTATATGATAAAACATAGCTACCCCACGATCCATAGAAATAAAATGCTCAGTATTAGTATGAGTAACCCAAACCGTATCAATCGTATCTTTTGAATATTTAAAAACCAGCGCTGTTTTGTTTTTAACATAACTAAGCGGAAGAGTGGCAGAAGTAACGTTCTTTTCGTTATCAATAATTATCGAGTCACCCCTAACAGTATTAAGAGCAACCACAGTGAGCGAGTCAAACGATTTTTCTTTCAGCGTACTTTTAGTAACAAAATTAAATAGCGGCGAAAGACGTCCTACTGAGGACTCAGAAGCCTCATCACATGCCATAAAAAAGCTTACGGCACAGCAAGTAAACACTGTGAAAAACAAGAGTTTCAATAGATGTCTCATAATTTTTGCCAAACAGTTTTTACAGTTCTTTTTCTACTTTATAATTATTTCGTTCCGGAGCATTTCGTGTAACAAGTTCACCTACAAATCCAGCCAGGAACAATTGAGTACCAATCATCATACAGGTAAGAGCCAGATAAAAATAAGGAGATTCCGTTACCAGTCTGTATTCCAGTCCAGAATACATAGAGTAAAGTTTAGATGCACCCACAACTATAACAGATATAAAACCCAGGAAGAACATCAATGAGCCCAACAATCCAAAAATATGCATTGGTTTTTTCCCGAATTTAGAAAGGAACCACAATGAAAGTAAATCCAGATATCCATTCACAAATCTGCTCATACCAAATTTAGTAGAGCCATATTTACGAGCCTGATGCTGAACCACCTTCTCCCCTATTTTTGTAAAGCCGGCATTTTTAGCCAGATAAGGTATATAACGGTGCATTTCGCCATATACTTCAACATTCTTCACTACTTCTTTTTTATAAGCCTTTAGTCCGCAATTAAAATCATGCAGATTCTTAACTCCCGAAACAGAACGGGCTGTAGCATTAAATAACTTAGTAGGTAATGTTTTTGAAAGCGGATCATATCTCTTTTCTTTCCATCCGGAAACAAGGTCATACTTATCCTCTGTAATCATTCTGTAAAGTTCAGGAATTTCATCCGGACTGTCTTGCAAATCAGCATCCATTGTAATTACCACATTCCCTTGTGCTTTTTTAAATCCACAAAACAAAGCAGGAGACTTACCATAATTACGACGGAATTTAATACCTTTTACAGTCTCCGACTTCGCACTAAGTTCTTCAATTACATCCCATGAACGATCGGTACTGCCATCATTTACAAAGATCACCTCATAAGAAAAATCGTTTTCCTTCATTACCCTATCAATCCATGCATAAAGTTCTGGAAGAGATTCTTCTTCGTTATACAACGGAACTATTACAGATATATCCATATTTCTATTCTTTATTTTCGTCTTGATTATTATCGTCTTTACTATCCTCCTCGCTATCCTCTATAGGAAAAGCAGCCTTCTTTTTCACGAAAAAAGCAGTAGGAAGAGCCAGTAAAGATCCATATATTACATTTTGTGAAAGCAATTGCATAGTAATTTCTATCGGGCGAAGACTACCGAGTGTTTTTATGGTTTCTTCTAATTGCTTAAGCGAGCTGCCCAGTCCTGCAGTAGCAGCCTGATTCTTATCTACCGCATGAAGCATGTCAAGATAAGAAGTTACAATGAAGCCATTATCCATGAACCTGAAATATGCGAAGTGCCCCATTGCCGTAAGCAATGCACTAAACATATACATAAAAGTAGCAAACACCCATGCATGACCAAAGCTAATAAACCCACTGCAGATTCTGTCCCGGTACATTTTTGTAAAATAGTATCCTACAAAAGGAACCAATAATGTTAGTATAAGAAAGAAGAACTCCAAAAAAGGTATTGTAAACCCAAGCGGAAATAAAGTAAATTTTATAACCCAAAAAATCCCCATGTAAGTGCCATACTGCATGGCATACTTATTCATAAAGCTTCTGTTCTCCATTATCATCTTTTATATTTGTGCACAAAAATACTATTTTTACATCAAGAAGTAGTACGAAATGAAATGAAAATTATTAAAATGGTATAAAGATTCCGGCTTTCTATGTACTTTCTTGCCAGCCACAAAAAAAAATGATTTTTTTTCGTTCTTTTAAGTTACTGAAAAGTAGCCCCTTAGTACATCCACTCCAAAAAAAGTTTTAGGGAGGTATTGCAGGGTAAAATAAAATATCTACCTTTGCACTCGGGTAAGTCCTATACGGCTAGCTCCCTACAAATCCTCCAGGGCTTGATCGCAGCAAAGGTAGTTGGTTGTAGCGGCGCGATATAGTAAGCTTACCCACCCGCCTCTTTAGCTCAGTT